>Ga0194133_10002009_pt1 | contig 32983 bp, 32 predicted proteins | sample TA2KigOf40mmetaG_FD_155448 | JGI IMG/M metagenome (GOLD analysis project Ga0194133, IMG submission 155448) | Freshwater microbial communities from Lake Tanganyika, Tanzania - TA2015055 Kigoma Offshore 40m | ecosystem: Environmental > Aquatic > Freshwater > Lake | place: Tanzania: Lake...
AAAGTACACATTTTTTATAGCTTTCTTTATGCTCTCTATATCCCTGACATCTCCTAATAAAAATTTAATTTTAGGATTATTAATTTTTTTTCTTAAATCGTCTTGCTTTTTCTCATCTCTACTAAATACTCTAATTTCTTTAAAATTAATTTTGCTTTTTAATATTTTAAAAATGAACGCACTTCCAAAAGAGCCGGTACCGCCTGTGATTAAAATTATTTTATTTTTAAAAAAATTCATAATTATCTAATAGCATATAAACTATCTACTCTCCTATTTAAATCTTTTTAAAAAAGCATAATTAGAAATTTAAAATCTCTAGTTTATTTATTAAAAAATCTATTAATTATAGAGAATAAAATAAAATAAAAAACCTTAAAACCAACCATTTTAAAACCTTTAAATAAAAAATTCATTTTCCAAAAAATATCTCTTTTCTGTTTTTTGTATTTGTTGTAAAACCTCTAATACTAAAATGATGATTGGTATATAAAATCACCCACTTAATTAAAAGACAAAACAATATATTCAATGACAATAAAAAAATTATTAAAAATTAATTCTTTCTTTTTCTATAACTAGAGGAAATTTTCTTACTTGAGTTAAAGTAAATCCCACATACTCTCCGATAATACCTAGTAATAAAATCTGAAAAGAAATTCCAAAAAACAATCCTAAAATTATGGGGGCCAAGCCTAGTTGAAAAGAATCCCAAAATAATAATTTATAAATAAAAAAAAATATTCCGGTAGTGCAAGCTAAAACGCTGAATACAAAACCAGCAACTGTCATTAATCTTAAAGGTAATTTAGAATGCTTAATAATGCCTAACATGGCTATATCAAAGAAAGTAAAAAAATTATTCTTAGATTGACCATGCATTCTTTTTGGCTGATCAAATTCAATAACGTCTATCTTATTCGTAATTTCAAAAATTAAACCTCTAAAATAGGGATAAGGCTCTTCAATCTTTCTAAGCTCTTGAATTATTTTTTTATCAAAAATTCCAGATCCGGTAGTTTTTTCTAATAATTTTATCTCACTCAAAGAATTTATTATTTTATAAAAAAAAATTTTTATAAACTCCAAAAAAAAATTTGTTTTACTACTTTTCCTTCTTAACAAAACTACATCTAAACCTTTTTTCCATTTTTCTATTAACTGACCTATTAACTCTGGTGGATCTTGACCGTCTGCGGATAATAAAATAACAGCCTCCCCTTTTGTTTGAAGGATTGCATAATAAGGAGAGCGTATATGTCCAAAATTTCTATTATTGAATATTGCTTTAACTTTTTTATTTTCCAAACATAATTTTCTAATGATCTCCTGAGTATTATCTGTAGATGCATTATCAATAATGATATGTTCATAATCAAAATCGGAATTATTCATATGAATTGAAATTGCTTTTGATAATGAATAAATGTCTTTTTCTTCATTAAAAGTTGGGGTTACTATACTAATTAATTTTTTCATTATTTTTTTTTAATAAATTAATTGTCTTAATTATAGCATCAAAACTAGTATAACTGTTTATTAAATTAAGCTTTTTCTTCGCTTTACGAATATTTGGAACATATTTATCAAATATTTTTTCTGAAATTTTTGTATTATCAAAATCTATATTCAAATTATATTTAGTTGAGAATAAATTTGCTAATTTGTGTATAGAAATAGCATTATCTGAGCCTACATTAAAAATTGGGCAATTCTTGTTCGAGTAATTTAAAATTTTTAATAACCATCTAACTAAATCTCCTTCGTGCATATAAGAACGAATAATTTGATAATCTGCTTTGATGTTTAAATTTTGATTGTTAAGAATATTTTTAATAAAATTTCCTACAACATATTGAGAATTTCTTGGAAGGAACTCTCCTACAAAACTAAAACATCTTGCAATAGAAACTTTTCCTCCCATTTTTCCAAATTCCAGAAATAACCTTTCATTTTTTAACTTAATCTTTGAATATTCTTTTTTATAACCTAATTTAAAATTAATCTTTTTATTAAATTGAAAATAGTTCTCTTTAAAACCTGTAATAGAATCTGGCTGTTTACCATAAATAGCTCCAGAACTAATATAAAGTATTTTACTTTTTAAATGATATTTTTTTGCTAGATCTAAATATTTTTTTACTGCTTTATTATCATTTTTATAATTTTTTAAGATTGCTGCATAAATAACATAATCTACTTTTGGTAATTTTTTTATTTTTAATATATTCGAATTAATTTTAATTATTTTAAATTTTTTTTTTAATTTTTTATTATAAATTGCTAATTTTAATTTACCTCTACTTAAAATAAAAATTTTATTAATATTTATGTTTAGAGATTTATTGATAGAAAGATACTTTAATATCGATTTGCCAAAAAAACCTGTACCCCCGATAACTAAAAGGCTTTTGGGTTTCATTAAATAATTATATTAAAATTAATTAGCCTCACTAAAATTTGAGGAGTTTTCTTTTAAAGATGGTATGATCATATTTTTCTTAAATTCCGATCTTGGTAACAATGGACTTAGATCTTCTATGGGTTTTCCAAACTGGAGTTTTGGTATAATTTTCTGATTTGGATCTATAATTACATTTACAAATTCAGGTTTTTTTGAATTTAAAATTTTATTTAATACGTTATCGATTTGGTTATTGCTCTTAATTTCACTATAATTTATGCCGTAAGCGTTTGATATTTTTTTAAAATTAGGATTTGTTACTCCTTTGCTTGAAATAGAGGCCTCATATCTTTTATTTAGATATAATTCTTGAAATTGTTTAATTATACCATACCCGTCATTATTAATAATAAATAATTTAATAGGAAGATTATTAGCAACCATCGTTTGCAATTCTTGAATATTTATTTGTATACTACCATCTCCATCTATACATATTATTCTTTTTTTTTTGTTCGCAAGTGATGCGCCTAAAGCAGCTGGGAATGCATAACCCATAGGTGAATTTCCAAAAGCAGAAAAAACTCTTTGACCTTTTTTAACTTTAAAAGCCTGAATTGTCCAAGTCAAATGACCTCCGTCGTCAGTTAAAACTATATCCTTTTTATTCAATTTATTAGAAAGTCTATCAATGAAGCAATATGGATTTACATAATCTTTTTGATTATAATAACTATTTTGCACATTTGGATATCTTAGCTTCCATTGCTTACAAAGGTCTTTCCAATCTTTGCTTGCCGAAAATTTAAATCCTTTCAATTTTGAATTAAAAGTTGATAAAAAAACATTTAAATCTTCATTAATCTTTAAATAAATATCAAGACCTCTTTTTTTATTTAATTCATGCATATCTATATCAATTGAAACTACTTTGGCTGACCTGGCAAAAGTTTCGGGTTTTCCACCTGTTATTCTCGTGTCTAATCTGCTCCCGAAATTTAAAATTAAGTCTGAATTTTGCACCGCAAAGTTTGCGGCTCTTGATCCATAAACACCTAAACAACCAATATAGTTCTTATCTTTATAATCCATAGTATCTAGACCGCTCCAAGTAGTTACTATGGGTAAATCAATCTTTTTAAGAAATTTTTCTAATAGAATGATTGATTTAGACATTCTTACTCCACCACCAAGAATTAAAACTGGTCTTTTGTATTTATTCAATAATGCTTTAATTTTATAAATGTTATTTACAATTTGATGATTAGATTTTTTTTTAGGAATTTTAAAAGATTTTATTTTCTTCAAGTTGATTTTGGCTCTTTGAAAATCCATTGGAATATCAATTAAAACTGGACCTGGTCTTCCTTGATTAGAGAGATAAAATGCTTTTTCTAATACATATTTAATCTCATCCGGATTCTTTAGCTGATAAGCAAATTTTGTTATAGGTTTAACTATTGATACTATATCCGTTTCTTGGAAACCAACCTGTCTTACTTTTTTTGTAGTTCTATTAGTAGAGGATAATTCAAATGAATTAACCTGACCACTAATATGAATTACAGGAACTGAGTCAAACCAAGAACAGGCTATACCGGTAATTAAATTTTGGGCACCTGGACCAGAAGTAACCATTGTTGCTCCAAAACCTTTACCAACTCTAGAATAAGCGTCAGCCATCATGGCTGCGGCTTGTTCATGGGCTACGCAAGTATATTTAATTTTTTTATTTCTTGAAAACGCATCAACAACGAAGGAGATCGCTCCTCCCGTAATTAGAAATACGTTTTTTACATTTTTAGAAATTAAAAATTTTAAAATGTATTCCGCTACAGTCATGAAATCTAGAGTTTAAAAAAATTCTTAATTTTTAGAACTGAATATTCCAAATGTTCTTTTGATAAACCTGGATATAACCCTATCCAAAAAGTATTTTCCATTATTAAATCTGTGTTTTTTAAATCTCCATGAACTTTAAAATCTATATTCTTCATATAAGGTTGTTTAACTAAATTTCCAGAAAATAACAGTCTGGTTCCAATTTTATTAGCATTTAAATATTGTATTAGATCATTTCTATTATGCTTATTATTTCTTTTTAAGGTCAGTGGAAATCCAAACCAAGACGGTTCAGAATTTTTTTCTGGCTCTGGTAATATTAAAAACTCTTCTAAATCTTTAAGATTTTTATATAAAAAATTAAAATTTTCTTTTCTTTTTTTAATAAAATCTTCTAGGCGATCTAACTGGGCTAAACCGCATGCTGCTTGCATGTCAGTTATTTTCATATTATACCCTAAATGAGAATAGGTATACTTGTGATCATAACCAAATGGCAGATCTCCTAGTTTCCAGCCAAATCTTTTATTGCAAGTATTATCTTTTCCAGGTTCGCAATAACAGTCTCTTCCCCAATCTCTAAAGGATTCTGCTATACGCTCTAATTTTTTACTATTTGTAAATACAGCTCCTCCTTCGCCCATTGTAATATGATGTGCTGGATAAAAACTTAAAGTTGCGAGATCACCAAAAGTTCCAACATTTATATTATCAAACTTTGCACCTAGGGCATCACAACTGTCTTCTACCAACCAAAGGTTATATTTTTCACAAATATCTTTAATTTTTTTTATATTAAATGGATTTCCCAAAGTATGAGCTAACATAATTGCTTTTGTTTTCTTAGATATAGCCTCTTCTATTAGATTCTCATCAATATTATAAGTTGGAAATTTAACGTCGATAAAAACTGGAATTGCTCCAAATTGAATAATTGGGTTAACAGTTGTTGGAAATCCTGCTGCGACAGAAATAATTTCGTCTCCCTTCCGAATTGCTCTTTCCTTTAATTTATGTGAAGTTAAAGTTGAAAAAGCTATTAAATTTGCAGAAGAACCAGAATTAACAGTAAGCAAACATTTAACACCAAGAAAATTTGATAATTCATCTTCGAATTTCTGATTAAATCTTCCTGTCGTCAACCATCCGTCAAGTGATGCTTCTACCATGTTTTTAAGTTCTAAAGCGCCAATAACTTTACCAGATACAGGAACATCACTAACTCCGGGAATAAATTTTGTTTGTTTAAAATTAATATTAGAATAATTATCAACTAAATCTAATATACTATTTTTTATACCTAAAATTTTATCATTTTCCATATGACTATTTAAAATAATTAAGTATTTGTTCTTGGCAAATTTTTAAAACACTTCTCTTTATTAAAAAGTGTCTATACCAAAGAGATATTAACTTTATAGACTCTGTAAGGCTATACTTAGTTTTCCAATTTAACGTTTTTTTTGATTTTTCAGAGTTTAACATTAACAATTTGCTCTCGTAATAATTTTGGGAAGTATTATTTTTTTTTATTACTTTTACAGAATTATTAAACTCTTTATTCATTAAATTAACTACATAACTAACTGATTTATTATTTGATTTTTCTGGGCCGAAATTCCAACTATACTCTTGAAATCTATTTTTTTTATAAAGCTTCATTAATAATAAAAGATACCCATATAAAGGATCAATAACAAATTGCCACGGTCTTACAGAGTTCGGCGATCGTAAAAAGAGACTTTTGTCTTTAGAAGATAGGGAACGAAAATAATCTGGAAAAACTCTATCTATGGAAAAGTCGCCCCCGCCAATAACATTTCCTGCTCGAGCAGTAGCTACATATATATTTTTTTTTCTTAAAAATGAGTGATTATAAGATGCTACAATTAATTCGGCACAAGATTTAGAGTTACTATAAGGATCCAGTCCACCTAAACGATCATTTTCACGGTAGTAAGATTTTTTGTTATTATTAAAATAGACTTTATCAGTTGTAATAATAAGGGCAGATTTTATAAAGTTTACTTCATTCAAAATGTTAAGTATATTAACTACGCCTAAAGTATTAACTTCATAAGTATATCTTGGTTGATCATATGAATACCTTACCAAAGGTTGAGCAGCCATATGAACCACAAGATCAGGAGAAAATTTTAAAATAGATTTTTTTAATTTATTATAATCTCTAATATCTCCAATTATAGAATCGTGAATTTGTTTATCTAAATTAGTTAAATCAAAAAGATTGTTTTTTCCTTCTGGTTTTAAAGAGTAACCAGCAACTTTAGCGCCTAGTAAATTTAAAAAAATACAAAACCAACTACCTTTGAAACCTGTATGTCCTGTTAAAAAAACTTTTTTATTTTTCCAAAATTTTTTTAAATAAATGAAATTATTTTTCATCCCATAACTTCCATGGGGCTTTTCCAGAAAACCATAAATTATCTAAATAACTTTTATCTCTCATTGTGTCCATTGCATGCCAAAAGCCACGATGATGATAAGCAGAAAGCTCCGAATTACCAGACAATTTTTCTAAAGGCTCTCTTTCCCATATTGTTGAGTCATCTTTCAAAAAATTAAAAATATTTTCTTTTAAAACAAAAAAACCACCGTTAATCCATGATCCATCTCCTTTAGGTTTTTCGAAAAAATTTTTTATTAGATTACTTTTATTATCAATATCAACAATACCAAATCTACCTTGTGGCTGAACAACTGTCATTGTTGCCAATTTTTTATTTAATTTATGATGTTTAATTAATTTTTTTATATTTACATCTGCCACACCATCGCCATAGGTTAATAAAAAATCTTCATTAACATATTTTTTGACTCTTAAGATTCTGCCTCCAGTGAGTGTTTCTTCCCCTGTATCCACAAGCGTTATCTTCCAATCCTCCGAATTTTTTTTATGAACTTGGATGGTATTTTTATTTATATCAATAGTAACATCTGAGGAATGTAGTGAATAATTAGCAAAATATTCTTTTAATAAATAACCTTTGTAACCACAGCAAATAATAAATTCTTTAATTCCAAAAAAAGAATAAATTTTCATAATGTGCCAAATAATTGGCATATTACCAATCTCTATCAAAGGCTTAGGCTTTAAGCCACTTTCCTCCGATATTCTTGTTCCTTTTCCCCCAGATAAAATTACTAATTTCATATTAATATCATGTATATAACTTGCGATATAAATTTATATAAAAAATAAAGCTATGTTAACAATAATAATCTTCACCAACAGCAGGTATAACTACTTATTTCCCTTATTAAACGACATTATTAATTCAAATCTTAAAATTAAAATCAAAGTTGTAGATTACGGACATAAAAATAAAAAAATAACAAATCCCTTTTTAAAATATAAAAATATTCAATTTATAACAGGACAACATAAAGAAACATTTGCGGAAAGATTTTTTAATTATATAAAAAAAACAAAAACTAAGTATGTTTGGTTTATTGGTGATGATGATAGAATTGAAACAGAATATTTAATATCACTTATTCAATCTTTAAAAACAAATAACAACTCTGGATTTACATTAAATTACAGTCCATTTCATAAAAAAGAAAAAATAAAAAAAAATTATAAACTTAAAAAAAATATAGAGTTTAAATCTTTTAGTATATTAAAAGATGTTAACAATCTTGGTATGCTTGGAGCTCAAATAATTAATCTAAATAATTTTAAAAAAATATCTAAATCACTTAATAAAAAAATTCTATTAAATTATGGATACCCACAAATATATATAATTCTTTTGTTAATTAATAAATTCAAGGACTGGAAACTAATCAAGAATAAAATTTTATTTTATAGATATGGAAATTTTAAGATTAATAAAAGAAATATAGAAGATAGACTAAACTTTGAATACAAAGGGTATTTACTTCCTGCAAAAGAAATTTTTGGATTTAATTCTGATACATATAAAAAAATTTTTAATGTAATTTTTATTAAAAATATTATCTCATGGTTAATTCTCGCAATAGAAAACATAGGCAAAGAAAAAACTAAAAAAATAATAAAAAATAATCTTGGAATTATCCCTAGCACTTGGTACATAAGTATTATATTATTCTTGATATTTATAGCTCCAAATAGAACTTGGTTTTTTTTAAAAAAAAGTAAAAGAATATTTAATAAAATATTGAGATAATGTTAAAAATTACATATCTAGTCACAGTTTATAATGAAAAAAAAACTGTAAAAAAAGCTATCACTGATGTTTTGAACATTAACTATCCTAATAAAGAAATAATTGTAATAGACAACGGATCGACTGATGGAAGTCAAGAAATAATAAGAGAATTTAAAGGAATAAAAAAAATTTTAAGAAAAAAAAATATTGGTTTTGGAAAAACCATTACTGAAGGAATAAAAAAATCTACAGGCGATTATGTTTTTATTCAATATTCAGATTTAGAGTACGATCACAAAAAAAGTATTTATATGATGGAATTTGCAATCAATAATGAATTAGATGTTGTTTTAGGATCTAGATTGAAAAACCATAAAGATTCAACAATCAAATTAATAATTAAAAAACCAGCTTATTTAGCGACTTTAATTTGTACTTTTTTAATCAACAAATTTTATGGCCATAAGTTCACAGATATAATAGGTGGAAAGTTGTACAAAAGAAATACTGTAAAAAAAATTAAAACTAATTCTTATAATTATGGATTCGATTTCGAATTTATAAGCAGACTATGTAAAAAAAAATATAAAATAGGCGAAGTATCAATAAAATATAAACCACGAGCTAATTCTAGAGAAAAAAAAATAAAATTTTATCATATGTTCATAGCATTATATGAAATATTTAAAGTAAAAATTTTTAATTAAAAATACTGTGATTTTTCTTTTTGATATTATTTAAAGCTTCTATTATTATAGGTAATAAAAAACCTGCTGAATGAAAAACTAATCTACTTAATGTTAATGGTAATAGTTGCGAAATGTCCTCTTTTGTCTGAAGATAAATCGCAAAAAATAACAAAAACATCAAAAAAAGATAAGTAAAAAAAAAATTTTTTTTATGAAAATAATTAGTCTTAAGAAAAATAAAATATATACAAAAAAATATAATGATCCAAATTGGGTATTTAATAAAACTAATTAATAAATATTTAGATATAATCAATATTTTATTAAGTAAAATTTTTATATTAAAAATATTTAATAGCTCTTCATTTAATATACTTTCATTAAACTGAATTCCTTTAAAATAATAAATCTTAATAAAAATAAAAAATAGTAACAAAATTAAAAATAGTATCGTATAAAAAAATTTAAAATTAAATTTTTGACCAGAATTAATTAAATAAATTATATATAAAATAATATAATAAAAAAAACCTTCCTGCTTTGACCATAAAATTAAAAAAGAAGTAAATAAAATAAATACGGATAACAAATTTTTATCTAAATTATCTTTTGATTTTTTCATGACAAGAAAAGTTCTTGAAAAAATATAAAAAAGAATAAATATTAAATATTCTTGATACCCACCAAATAACATCAAGTCGATACAAAAATAAGAGACTATTAAAATTAAAATTATTTTTTCAACTATTGAAAAGTTTTTACTTAGTTGTTCAAATAATGAAAAGATACTTATTAAAAATAAAATAGCATATAAAAATCTTCCAAAATACTCTACTTGTAACAAACTACCCTTCCAAAAATAGGACCATAAATAACCTCCTAAATGAGGGTAATAATTCATTGGAAGGTTTATCAGATCCGAATATTCTTTATCTTGATAATAATTTAAAGCCTTAAAAAACCAATGAGCTATCCCATCCCAGCTCTGTATTGGGTTATATGCAATCGAAACAAATAATGAAAAACATAAAATGACAAAAAAAAAAAGTAATTCGAAATTTTTTTTAAAAAAAGAATTATATTCTTTTAAATAGAATAAAAAAAATAATATTGCCAAAAAAATATCAAATAAAAATATAAAATAAATATTAAGCTTAAAAAAAGATAAGAACAAATATATATTTAAATGTACAATTGCATTAAGCAGTATTAAATCAAAAAAATTTAATTTTATTTTAATAAAAATTTTACTATAATTAAAATAGTTAATTGGGTAACTAAAAATTATAAAATAAATAAAAATACTTAAAAAAATTTGTAATAATTCAAACATTTTTTTTCACAAAATAGCAATTATCTTTTTTTTCAATGATGTGATATTTTTTATTATTATAATCTATATTAAATTCTTGTTCAGAAATCCCTATCAAAACTATATAATTTTTATTAGTGCTTCGATTTAAATTATAAAAATAGCCTGATATTGGAGGCATATTCTTAAAATTTTTAACTTCCAAATTGAAATTTAATTTATATTTTTTATATATAAATTCTAAAAAACCATACCCTTGTGGTTCGCAAAAACCACCATACTTAATCATTCTGGATAAATAATTATTATTAATAATAATATAACTGTTTAGAAAAGTATTATAGATAACTAATGTAAAAAGAATTATTAGAAAATAAATAATTTTTTTTTTAATCATAAATATTATTCTTAATTTTACTAAATATGTAAATTATCAATACATAAATAATTAAACTAAATAAAAATGAAAAAAAAAAATTATGTGTTAACAAATAAGAAAAATATGGAGCCACTAAAATTAATTGAATAATAAATATTGTTTTTAAAGGTTTGTATTTATTAATTAATAAATGGTGAATATGATTATTATCAGGAAAAAAAGGATGTTTTTTATTAATTATTCTTTGGATAGCAAGTCTTAATAATTCATAACCAGGAATAGCCATTATTAAAAATATTTCATCTGCCAAAAAAATACCGTCAGAATTATTGTATGATCTTAAAAAAATGTAACTAATAATATACCCTAATGGTAGAGAACCACTATCACCTAAGAAAGCTTTGTTTCTAAAATTCAGCAATAAAAAAAACAAAAGCATTATTACAAATAACGAGATGTATAAAGGCAAAACTTGATTAAATATTAATACACTAAATATGAATATTGCATATAAAGTAACTTGGCCATTAATTCCATCTAACATATTAAAAGCGTTAATGAATAACAAAAAACAAATAAGTGTAATAAAATAACTTAAATTCCCCAGATGAAGAATATAATTAGTAAAACTTAAATTTATATTTTTTAACAAAATATTTTCATCAAAATTTATTAATAATAATATACACAAACTTGTAAATAATAATTTTGAATTGGCGCTAATTTGATATTTATCATCAATATACCCAATCGTAAAAAAAAAAAATAAGGTAATAAAAAAAAAATAATAATTATTAATACTTCCAAAAAAATTAATATCTATTAATTGAGAAAAAAAAATATTTAATAATAAAATTACAATTAAATTAGTAACTAACATTAATCCACCTATCAAAGGAATTGGTTTCTTATGAATCTTTCTTTTATAATCAGGGTAATCAAATAAATTAAATAATCTAGATATTGGTTGATAAAAATAAATAATCAAAAAATTTAATAGTACTATCAAGATAACCAAAAAGAAATTAATCATATTTTTTTATATTCAATGGATAATATTTTATCAAGAATCCTAAATTAATAGAGAAAATTACAAGTAGCCAATTATTATAAAAACTTCCTGATGGAAATAATGGAAATAAAGTCAAAATCAAACCAAGAATAAAAAAAAAATTTGGTTTATCTGTCAGAAGCTGTTCTTGTTTTTTAAATCTTAAATAAATATTTTTCACCAAAAAAAAAAGAAATAAAAAAAAAGAAAAAAACAAGATGAAACCAATTAAGCCTATTTCAGATAATATCTGCAGGTAAATGTTATGAGGATGAGTGTTGCATCCATTAGAATACTGATAAGAAGAAAAAATGATCTCACCTTTATTAACATACTGCCCTGGGTACTTATAAAATTTTATATAAGAATCAAAAATATCAAAAATAGCTTGGGAGTTTTTTGATGAGATTGTTATATGATAATAATCTTTAGTAATTTTTATTCCATTATCAGATGCACCATAAACTTTAAACATTTCTTCTATATTATAAATTCCCTCAATTGGTGAGGTTGTGGCAAAATCTAAATTAATCTTGTCTTGGACAGTAAATCGACTATCTGCGCATAAATATCTAAAAGATTTTAAACCTTGTCCTAAAATTTTTTTATCTTCAAACATTTTTAAAGCTGTTAAATAATGTAGCTCATGTCGATAGCTTGTTGAGAAGATAGTTTTTCCCTCTTTTAGTTGTTCTAATGTATGAAAAAACAATCTGTTAAGAAAGACAGAGTTATTTGAAGTAACAATAGTAAATAAAATAATAATTAATGATAAGAAATAAAACTTATATTGGGTATTAAAAAAAAAAATTAAAAAGAAAAAAACTGTAATAGCGTAATATACAAATGACAATCTTTCACCGCTTATAAAAACTAATACACCGGAAATAAGTAATAAGATAAGTGATATATATTGTTTATATTTAATATCTAAAATAAATATTATCCCTAACAAGAACGGAAGTGTTCTGCTTATAAAGCTACCCATTATTAGTTCTTTTCCAAAAAAACTACTTATTCTATCTTGTGCAGGATATCCAATAATATTAAATCCTGAAGCAAGTTGTGTTAAACTATCGATAAACAAAAAAATAAAAGATAAATAAAATGAAAAAAAAAATAATTTTAAAAAATTTTTTTTATTTAAAATAAAAGCAAAGCATAAAGAAAATATAATTACCCTTAAGTAGGGTAGTGAAGTTTGAAAAGAAATTAATGGACTAAAAGAAAAAAAAGAATTTATATTCATATAAATATAAATAATAAAAAACAATAAGAAATAATAATTATAAAAATACTTAAAGTCTTTGTTCTTAAAACAATATATTAAAAAAAAAAAACCGCTTAAAGAAATTACAAAATCAGGAAAAAATGGTCCTGAAATGAGAAAAAAAGGTAACAGTAAAAATGGTAAAGTTATATAGTGATTTAAAAAAAAATTATTATTTGAAAACAACTTCATCATCTATTCATCTTTTATTAAAAAGATAATAATGTAAATATAAATATTTATAATAATTAATATAATATCATACTAAATGTCCAAAACGGCTATATTGTGTTTTTATCAAGTAAAAAATGCAAACCACGGTGCAGCAGAAGTAAGCCTTGGGATTTATAATCACTGGCCATCAAATAACAAAAGATTATTCGAATTAAAAGATTGGCACTTATATTTAAGCAAAAATTATAAAGTTCAATTATTATTTCAATATATCAATGGTTACTTTATTAAACTATTTGCTGTTTTATTTATAATTTTAAAAGTTTTAAGATATTTGAAAAAAAATGATAATAATTTTGTAATTATCGAAGGAGCAAGTTGGATTGGTTTTAGCTTTTTAACTATAAAAATAATTAGATTTTTTAGAAATAAAACTAAAATATTTTATCACAGTCATAATGTAGAGTATGACATTAGAAAGAAAAAGAATTCGATTATAATTTCTTTTATTTCTAAGATATTAGAGAAAATTGTGTTTGAAATTTCTGACTACACTTCTGTAGTTTCTTCAATAGATGCCAAAAGAATAAAACATTTATACAACATTAATCCTATAATTTTTGAAAACGGAGTTGACATAGAAAGATTAAAAATAAATAAAAAATTTAACAAAAATTTTTCTAAAAAATATATAATTTATTCTGGAAGTTATTCTTATAAGCCAAATAAAATTGCAATAGAATATTTGATTAACAAGGTTATGCCTTACTTTAAAAAAAAAAACTATAATATTGATCTAGTGTTAACCGGTAAAAATTTTCCAGATATCATAAAGAAAAATAATGTCATCTGCAAAGGGAATTTAAATAAAAATATATTAAATTATTATATAAAAAAAAGTTATTTTGTTATTTTGCCATTACAACAAGCCACCGGTACAAAAATTAAAGTAATTGAAAATCTAATACTAGGTAAAACTATCATTGGTACAAAATTTGCATTCACAGGAATAAAAATAATGAAAAATTCAAAAAATTGCATTATTTACAAATCTTTTTATGATTTGTGTAAAAAGATTAATTTCTTTATTAAAAATGAAAAGACTATTATTCAAAATGCAGTCTCCTCAAAAAAATTTTATATTAAGACTTATTCAATAAATAATATTATTAAAAAATTTATATATGAAAATAAAATCAATTTTATTTAACTTTGAAAATATTTTACTGATATTTTGGATTGGGTGTTTATTATCAATAAATTCAAAAATTAGTGATATATATATAGAAAATAATAACTATTTGAATACTGCGATTGTTTTCTTAAGAATTATATTTCCAGTTTTAGTATTTTTAATACTTATCTTTTTTTTAAAAATTAAAAAATTAAACTTATTTATTTTGAGTTATTTTATTTATGCTACGTGGCAATTAATTATTTATACACCTAGTAAAGAATTTATAATTGATAATTTTGAAAGATATCATCTGACTTTAAGCATGATAGCTATATTGTTAATTATTCATGTTGCGGGATATTTGCAATATAAAAAATTTTATTTAAAAATATTATATTGTTCTATTTTTTTTATAGGTTCGGTTTCTCTTTATCTTTCATTTTTTATTGTTAGAGATTTTATTACAAATAACGATATAATTTATTTATATTCGAACAATATACTCGTTGCTGAAGGAAGAAATTTACTTCAAACAAATCCAAGAATTACAGGCGTTTCTAGGATGCTTGGTTTATTACTTTTGTTTATATTTTCTCTATATATATGTAAAAAAGAAAAAAAATTTATTTACAGTTTTATTTTTTTATCAACTATTTTTATAACAAGTTTATTAATTTATGGGATGCAATCAAAAGGTTCTTATATTTCTATTCTTTTACTTCTTTTCTACTATATCTTTTTTTTTAGAGATAAAATCAAAAAGAAACTTTTAATTTTTTTTATTATCACAGTTCTTCCAATTTTAACTTTTGAAACTATTATTAAAATAAAAATCGAAATTATTAAAATAAATAATGAAAGTCTTGAAATAAATAATATCAAATCAAGATTTTTATCTAATAATTATTTAGTTATAGATGGAAAAATTACAAAAGATTATACAACAGGCAGAGTTGAGATATGGAAAAGAGCCTTAAAAAAAATTAAGGATAAAAAAATTCTTTTAGGTTACGGGCCACAAGCAGACAGATTTCTTTTAAAATCAATAAATTTTGATCCAAAAATTCCTAGACATTTTTATGATTCAAATGCATCTAATGGTCTTATTTATGCTTATTTATGCGCTGGAATAATTGGATTATTATTTATATTATCTATCTATACTCTAATATTTCATGAAGTTTATAAATCAATTTTTATTAAAAAAGCTTTTATAAGCAAAAATATTTATGCAATTTTTTCTATTTTAGCATTATCGTTTTTATCTGTAAGGACTGCATATGAAAATGGGTTTACATATTTTGGGGTTGATTATGTCTTTGCAATTATTGGATACTTCATATTAAGAAAGTATAATTTACAAGAAAAATAAAAAATAATTATTCTATATTTTGAATAAAGTTGGTAATTTTTTTACGATATAAATAAATTCTTTTCTTAAAATTATTATCGTATCTAGGATTTAAATTTAGTATTTTCTTTACTTTATTTTTAATTATAAAAACGTTTTCATTTTTTCTAAGAAAAAAAAAATATTTTCTTAAATTTTTAAATAAATTTTTATAGTCATTTAAAAATGTTTTTGACGGTAAACAATCGTCATCTAAAAATATTATATTCTTAAATTTTGCGTTTTTTATTCCAATGTTTCTTTTTAAAGCATTACTATTTTGAAGTATATTAATATATCTGGTATTTTTTAAATTAAGACTCTTAAGAAAATTATTTTTACTGCTATCAACAATAATAATCTCGAATAGTTTTTTAAATGAAATCTGACTATTAAGTATACTAACTATCTTTAATAGGTATTTATTACGTTTGTATGTTGGTATTATTAAACTAATGTTATCAAGCATTAAATTTTAATCTGACAAAGATTTTACCAATCTGAAATAGTCAATTATCTTTCTTTTATTAACTAAATTTATTTTTACCGGCAAAATGTTAAACTTTTTTTTATCAAATTCTTTTTTATTTATTTGTAACTTATATCCAGCTAAATAAGCTTTCATCAATACATCTGGACTAAAATTTGAACATTGATTAACTACCAATTTTTGTACATTATTTATTTGATAATGAGCGACTGTTCTTTTTTGAGTGCCATAGCCATTCTTAAAGAAACCTCTAAATCTCGACTCCCACAAACCAACTGCTTCTAGAGTAATTGGATTATGATAAATCATAGGCTTTATTAATTCTAATAGATCATTTTTTTTATAAACTGTGCCATCTATAGTAAATCTGTATTTCCAAGAAGAAAATGCATACTTATCTTCTGTGGACCATCTAAATACTTTGGGTTTGATTTTGTTGTAATTTATAATTTTTAACTTTGGATGAATTTTATGCTCATCTTGAAAGTGATTACCTGTAAAAAATCTGTAAAATATTTTTTTTTCTTTAATTAATTTATCAAAAATAAAATCTGGTATAACAGTCTTGTTAAAAAAAATTTGATCGTCGGTAACCATACTAATAAAATTGCCTTGAGCATTTTTTATAATTTTTTCTAAAAGTAATTTGAAGTTATTTGACGACTTTATAATTGCAGGCCATCTAAATAACCATAAAATATTTAAAGGTCTCAATAATTTAAAGACACCAAGTTTAAATATCGAAATCCTTTTTCTTTCATGAAAAATAATATTATAGTTACTCCATTTTCTTTTTAAGATTTCATAAGAGTTACTGTGCTCAATGGTAGGGTTGTATATAATATCAATTTTTTTAGGAATGTTCTTAAAATTTTTAAATATCGAATCTAACACAACATCCAACAATATTGCTCTATTATAAGTAAAAATTATTAAATTAACCCTATTCATTCTTAAGTAGAAACTATATTAAATTAACAATAGTAGTATACTATATTAACAATAAAATTGCTAAGAAACTAAAAATAAGTGATGTTTTTTTTATTTATCTTGTTTTACTTTATTGCACAATTTTTTTTAACTTTACTTGGTTATTTATTTAAAAGTACATCTAAAAATAATTATCATCATTCAGTTTATGGACTATGCATAATGATGATTATTGCAAACTTTTCTTTTTTTTTTTTAAGAGCTTCTTTATTATCTACAGTGTATATTATTTTATTTTTATCAATTCTAAATTTTTTTTATATAATCAAAACTAAAAATCTGAAGAAATTTATTTCTCTTTTTTTTAAATCTGCAGCTATAGGATTTCCTATATTTCTTTTTTTTATAATTTTTTATTTCATATATGATGAAAAACTAATTTTATTTAGAGGGAATCAATGGGACTATTTTCATTATTTGAGTCAGTCATTAATTGTTTTTAAAAATGACTATAACCACTTAATTAATAACCCAAATCAAATCTATGGAGGAATTAATATATATATACATGATCGTCCTATTACTTATTTAAACATAGCTTTTGTAAAATTTTTAACTAATTTAGATATATTTAAAACTGGATTTTTATATAAATGTATTTGTATTTCATTGTCGGGTAATGGATTTTCTAGAGTTTTGAATTTTAAAAATAACCAAAGAGTTGTTTTATATTCTATATTATTTCCATTTTCGTTTTGGGTATTTTATGTCTATGAAATTGATGCATTAGCTCAATTAGCAAGTATTTCTATAACTTTAGTGTTAACAGCGCTAATACTGGATCTTATTAAAAATAAAACAAAAAAATCTTTTATTTTATTTTTAAAAATATCAATTACATCTGCTGCATTATTTATTATTTATGCTGAAATATTTTTTATATTTTTACTATTATTTTTAGTAATTTTTATTTTTAATAAAAAATTAAAAATTTTATTTAATAAAAAAATAATTCTTTCATCGTTTTCACTATTTGTAATGTTTACTATAGCAAGTTATGATTCAACATATGGGGTCATATTTAAAAAAATTATAGACAATATTGCTGGACTAAATGTTGACTTTTGGACTTACTATGGGGCTTTTATTCTTGGCAAAGAAAGCATAATTTTAGATGAAAAAAGCGTACTTCTAATAAAAAATTTAATATCTTCTGGTTATAATTATAATTCAATTATTGATATTATAAAAATTAATTATCAAAACGATTACCAACTATTTTTTTTAAATATTATCCCATCATTTTTTGGTTTATTTATTATAACTATAGGAAAAATTAACTTATCTTTCGAATTTTTTATAAATTTAATAATTGTTTTATCAGTAAATTTATTAATTATCTTTTACTTCTTTCAAAAAAAAAACTACTCATCAGCAGAAAATAATAACTATAAAATTCTAACAAAACCAATATTAATGATATTTTTAGTTTTATCATTTTTTTTCTTTATAAAAAATTCATATTGGCAAATAATAAAATTATATTTCTATCTAAGTCCATTCTTATATTTATTTATTATTTTAAATAAAAAAAAAATTGTTAGGTATTTTTTTTTATTAATAATATGCGCTACACCTATTTATCAATATTCAATTTATAATGACGGCATAGGAAGAAAAAATTCTTTTCCATCAATAATTAACCCTGCCTACAAAAAAAAATTTGATTGGATTATAAATACTCATGATTTAGACAGTTGTAACACAATTGAAGTAAAAATTGACACTTCAAGATATAATGTACATAAATACAACTATGCTTCACTTAAAGTATATGACAATGAAAATTTATTAATAGAAAATTATAATAAAATCCATAAATGCTTTATAATCGAAAATGGAAGTAATTTTATAATTGTAAAAAAATAATTTTTTTCTATGATAGTTTAATTTTGTAATTTTTAATTTTTACTATTATACTAAAGAGAATTTAAGCTTCTCAAAAGAACCACATAAAACGATTTGGAGATAATAATAAAAGTTATTAAATAATTTTAATTAAATTAACAACTTACCTTCTGACAGGGTGAATATTTTGTCACATTTTTCTAAAGAAGTTTTCCTATGAGAAACTATAATTAGTGTTAAATTTGGTATACTAAAAATCATATCTATAATATCTTTTTCTGTCTTTAAATCTAATGAACTTGTAGGCTCGTCTAATAATAATATTTTTGGTTTTTTATATAGAGCTCTAGCTATCCCAATTCTCTGGATTTGACCTCCTGATAAATTGACACCCCTTTCACCAACTATAATTTTACCAACGTCTTTATTTCGATTACTAAGCTCTTTATATAAAAATGTTACAGATAAAAGATCTCTGATTAAATTTTTATCTACTTTAGAATTATGTACACCAAAGGCTATATTGGCTTCAATTGTATCGTCTGTTAAAAAACTAAATTGAGGAACGTAAGCAATAGTATTTCTCCACATAATATTATTAAGAGATACGATTCTTCCATCTAACAATATTTCTCCAGTTGTGGGTTGCAATAAACCTGTAACAACATCAAGAAAAGTTGTTTTACCAGCTCCACTGCCTCCCTTTAGACCTACTTTCATACCTTTTTTTAGAGAAAAATTTAGATTATTAATTACTCTGCTTGTATTGCCAGGATATATATAAGTTAAATTTTTTATCTCTAATTCATCAACAAAATTTAAATTTTGATTTTCAAAGTTCGAATTTTTATTTACTTTTATATCTTTGTGCTTAACAGCAAGAAGCATTTCGTTAATTGTGTAAATAATGGAAGAAGAATATTTTATTGATTGAATACTAAAAATAATTCTGTTAATTCCTGGAATAATTTTAAAACCAGCCGCCGCAAAGAGCCCTAAGATTGCTATGATATTAGTATTTAATACATTTAAAAATAATAAAAAGGATACTAAACAACAAATAGATAACAAGCTTATAAACTCAAGTACAAATCTTGGAACATTAGAATAAAGTAGCTGATCTGCCTGCAAGTTATTTAAAGAACGATTAATAGTATCAAATTCATTTATATAATGTCCCTCTAAATTATATAATTTAGTCACTTTTATACTTCCTATACTGTTATTAATTATTTTAATAAACTTTGATTCTAATACCTGTCTATCCTCTCCTATTTTTTTTAATTTTCTTGATAATGTTTTGTATGAAATCAAAATTGCTACTCCAAGCAAAAAAATTACTATAAAAAATCCACCCGGTTCAAAAAAAAACAATAATATTAAAATTGAAATTAATATAAAAACTTCGGCTAAAAAATTTAGCATTGGAGTGGTAAAATATAAAGTCAACTGATTTACATTAATAGAGATATTTGAAATAAGATTTTCTGATTTATTTTTTAAATATTCTAAATAGTCCATTTCGACATAACTAGAAAAAATCTTTTCTCTAATTTTATATTGAAGATCATAGCTAAAATAATAAATTTTTTTTGAAGATAAGTATAAAAAGTAACTTTTAAATGCAAAAAATAAGCAAACAAAAAGCAATAATAATATAATATTTGCATTATTATGATTAGTAAAAATTATAAAATAGTCTGTTAAAAAACTAAGAATATTTTTTTTTTCAGGATCAATAATCGAAGTAATTACTGGTATTACAATACTTATTCCTAAAACTTCTAATAATGACTGTGTTATTATTAAAAAAATTACTAAATAAAATTTAAATCTATCTTTAGCGTCTAAAAAGCTATTAAAAATTTTATATTTCTTAACAATCGACACTATATTATTTTTTATACTCGATTATTGAGTCTACAATTGATAAAAGTAAAACTTGATGAATATTTTCAATAAAGTTATATTTTTTAGAATTTATCCAAACATTAATATCGCCTAACTTACTAAGAGAGTTATTTTTTTTAAAACCTGTAAAAGTTATTGTTTTACAATTTATTTTTTTTGCAAATTTACATCCATTTATCACGTTCAATGACTCTCCGCTTGATGAAATAAAAATTATTGTATCACCATTGTCTGCATAAGACTCTAAAATTTTAATAATTACATTTTTATAACCATAATCATTTGATAAACATGTTAACAAAGTACTATCTGTAAAATTAAAGCACCTAATTTTAGTATTTTTATTTAAATCATTTGTAAAATGACTTGCTATTGCTGAACTACCTCCATTACCAAATATTATGATTTTTTTATTATTTATTCCTGTTTTTAATAATAAATTTTTAATTTTTAACAAATTGTCGATCTGAGACGTTTTAAAGTTCAATAAATTCTTTAATTTTGCAATATATTTTATAAAAAAAATATTTTTATTTTTCATATAATTTTATTTAGTTTCTTATACCAATCACGATCATAACCATAAGCCTTATCATCTACAAATAAATCATAAGATGGTTTTCCAAAAATCAAATAATGATAATTTACTTTCCATTTTTTAAGTTGCAATCTAGTTATTTTATGGGCTTTTTTTTTTGCTAAGTTGATATTTTCATTAGTTCTACCCATAAATCTAGATGTAAAAATCTTAATTAAAAATCCACTAAAATATAATTTATTAATAATTTTAATGTTTTTTTTAATAGGTTTAGCTTTTTTATAATTATTACCATTTGTTTGGCAAATAATATTATCAATATCGAAGCATATAATTTTAATTTTTTTCATATTTTTAAAAATGACTTTTTCTTAAATCAATAAAAGATTTAAGAACTGGAGCTTTAAAATAATTTTTTACTTCATTTTTAAAATAATTATCAGACTTAATTTTTTTCCACCATAAATACTTTAAAGTAATATTTATTAAATTTATTTTTTTTCCATGCAAGTAACCAATAAACTCACTTATACTTGATTTTAATTCTTCATAAGTATTAAATTTTCTTTTAATATTCAAGTTGCTTAACGCATAATCATTTGACCATATAATAGGTGGTTTAATCTTTAAAAAAGATCTAAATTTTAAGGGCCGATCACCAATAAAAAAATAAGATGGTATAAAAAAATTAAAAAAATTAATTTCAATTTTAAAGAATATAATGCTCATATTTATGCAATTTTATCAAAAAATAGAGATATACTAAAAGAGTACCTAAAAAAAAAGGAATACAAACTGAAATACATTACCCAATTTCAGATCATAAACAAATTACAAATAAAAAAAACATTATTAATTTATTCAATACCGAAAATTTTACTCAGGAAGTTTTAACAATTCCATGTTATTTAGGTTTAAAAAAGAAGGAGATAAAAAAAATTATCAAATTAATTAATGATTTTTAATTATTTTCATAAACTCTATTATTATTTAATAATAAAAAAATTAAATTATATGAAAACAATTTGTAATCAAATCTTTAAAATATTTTAGCAAATAATTTAAGATCTGGTGTTTTTTTATTTTTTTTCTATTAACAACCACAATTATTACTTTTTTATTTTCTAGTTGTGGATGTTATTTTTTAATAAAATCTTTGTGAGATTTGACAAATGTTGGCTCAAAAAATACTTGTTTTCTTAATTTTATAATATTAGATTTTAAATTTTCTCTTATCCCAAAAAAATTAAAGTTTTTATTTTTAATTAAATACCTTACTCCATAATTTTTCCAATTTTTTTTATTCAAGCTAGATACAAAATTGGCAATAGCAACCTGTAAATCTTCTTCTTTATTATCTACTAACGTATAACCAAAGCTATTTAACCTGGCTATCCCCTCGTATTTGATCCTTAACCCAAGTTTATTAAAATCTTCGAAACGAAGAATTTTATTTTTTTTCTTAATTAGTTTGGGCATAATAATGCACTTTTCATTTTTTAAAGCCATTTCAAATGGAAACCAGTTAATATACAGGCATGGTTTATTTCTTGTAAGCATATAATGTGCAGGTCCTGAGGCGTTTCCAATAAAAGCATCACAAAAATTTAATAACAAAATATCATTTTTTTGTGATTTGAATTTCGAATTTGAGTAATCAAATAAATTTTTGTATTTACTTTTGATTCTTCTATTACCAGATTCACCCACTATCACAAATAAATGATTACCTTCAATCTGATTTAAAATTTTTAAGGTTTTGTTTAAATCTGAATTTCTAGCATTTGCATTGGCGCCCATTGCATGAAAATCGTTCTGCCTAATGTGAACAGTCACTATTTTAGACTTAGTTCCTATTTTCTTCTTTAGCAATTCAAAATATCTTAAATCTTCTCGTTTATTGAAAAGTTCATTATTTTTTTCTACCCATTTTTTTTGAATGTACTCTTGCACATTCTCAGATTCATGAGCCATTCCATACTTTGAGAGATTCCAAAATCTTATATTTAGTTTTAAATTGTGAATTTTTTCTTTTGAACTAATAACTATCTTTTCTTGGTAAAGATTATTTTTTTTTAAAATTTCTTTATATTTATTAAACAAATACAAATTACAAATTTTTTTTGTATCATGAAAAGATATTTTTTTTAGATTAATGATTTTAAGCAAAACAGCTTTTATAAATGCATCTATAAACGGAATATGGCCCAGCGCCTGAAACCACCAGTTATCCAGAATTTTTTGTAACCATTCATATTCAAAACCATCTCCGCTTTATAATAATCATATGTAATTGGAATTAAATGATCACAATAAATAAATTCAGTAATAATTTTGCTTATAATCAATGGACTATAATTTTGTTTTAAGTAAAAATTTAAATTTCTAATAGGATTGTCTATAAATTTCCTAATAACTAGATATTTTATTTCCTGTTTAGTATTAATAAATTCCAAAGTTAAATTTTTTTGAATTTCTATTAAGACGACTTTTGAAACGAAAAATTTTTCTTCCAAATCATTTTGTAAATTTCTTTTTGATAAGACTAAATATATCTTCTTGCACAGGCGATATTCTCCAACCGTAATTAAATTCTTAAAAATTTGATAAAGAAAAAAAGAAGGAAGAAAAAGAGAGAAAATAGATAAAAATTTAAGAACTTTTTTTTTTTTAAAATAAAAATAAAAAAATGGAAGAAAGGTATTCATTAAAATTACTTTCCTAAATACAAAAACCATTTTTTGGTAGCTTCTTTGATTTTTTTAGGAGTCCAAACGGGTGCCTTACTCCAATCTTTTGAGTCATTCATCATTAATCTTATACCTTCCTCAATACTAACTTTTGGAAACCATCCAGTTAATTTTCTTATTTTGGATATGTCTGCGAATGTGGTATTTGGTTCTCCTGGTCGCTTTGGTATTTTTATTGTAGACCCACCTATCAATTGAGCAATTTTATTAATGCTAACTGCTTTGCTACTTCCTACATTTAAACATTGACCTTTTGCATTTTTACATTTTGTAATTTTAATTATTGCATCAATCACATCACTAACAAAGGTAAAATCTCTTTTTTGTCTGCCGCTTCCAACTATTGTTAAGGATTTATTTGCAAATCTTTGAGCTAAAAAAACTCCAAAAACTGCCCCATAGGTTCCTGAAGTTCTTGCGCGTGGCCCGTACACATTAAAAAATCTTAATGAAGTAATGTCTAAGTTATAAATATTTGAATAATGCATAACAAGCTCCTCTCCCATTCTTTTGGTTAGGGCGTAGGGGTATTTGGGATCGATCAATGAGCCTTCAGGCGTCGGATATTTTTTGGGAATTCCATAGCAGGAAGATGAGGCCGAATATATAAATTTTTTTATTCCATATTTTACAGAACATTCGAGTACATTCAATGTTCCGTTAACGTTTGCTCTAAAATATTTTGATGGCTCCTCAATGCTAGGGACGATGTCTGCTAAGGCAGCTAAATGATAAACATTTTGAACTCCTTTAAATAAATTTTCAATTTTTTCAATTTTTGTAACATCGGCATTAATAATTTTTATTTTATTTATTACATTTTTTAAATTTGATATTCTTCCCACAGAAAAATTATCTATCACAATTACTTTATGCCCCAACAAAACTAGCTTCTCAACCAAATGACTTCCGATAAAACCTGCTCCACCAGTAACTAAAGATTTCATGATAAAAATTCTTTTATTTTTTTTTGCCAATTTTTTTTGAAAAAAATTGCTCTATCATCTATTAAAAGATCAAAAGAAGGCTTACCAAAAATTAATTCGTTGTATTTAAGGCCCCAACTTTTGAGTTGTTTTTTTGTAAAATCAAAACCTTTCTTTCTAGCCAAAGAACTTTTTTCTTTGCTTCTACCCATAAATCTAGAAGTAAATATTTTTATATAATAATTTTTAGTGTGAAGCTGATTAACAAGAGATATATTTTTTTTTATAGGTTTTGAGTTTTTATAATCACTATTGTCAGTAGTACAAAGTGTATTATCAATATCAAAACATAGAACTTTTATTTTTTTCTTCATCTTAAATTTTACTTACTTGTACTTTATTAACTTTTTAAAATTTTTTTAATTTGGGGGATATTCTGACTTTCCAATAATCATATCTACCAAAGATAATAACCAAATCTGATGAATATTTTCTATATAATTATATGCTTTGGAATCAACCCAAAAATTTATGTCTGCATGTCTGCTTAGGCTGTTATTTTTTTTATTACCTGTAAAAGTTATTATGGGTTCGATACCTATGTTTTTTGCTACCTTGGCTGCGTTGATCATGTTTTGTGATGACCCGCTTGAAGATATTAAAATCAAACCATCATTTTTTTTTGCATAAAATTTTAAAGCTTTAGCTAGCCAATTTTCATACCCAAAGTCATTGGCAAAACAAGTAATCAAATTAGATTCGTTAAAGTTTGTGCATTTGACTTTTGCATTTTTTGTCAAATCAACACTAAAATGACTTGCTATGGAGGCGCTACCACCATTTCCAGCTATAAATACATTTTTTTTATTTTTTTTTTTTAAAAGCAAAATTTTTTTTACTTTAACCAAGTTTTTATAAAGAAAATTATTACTAGAACTTTCAAGTTTTTTGATAAAATTATTTGAATAATTTTTTATAAATAGCAAATCTTTTTTTGACATTTTAACAAGTTTTTATTTTTTATTTATATCGAGTTTAAGAATATTTGTATAACTTTCTATATTTCTTGCCATAAAATACTATGATGATTTATGTTTATTTTTTTAATATTGAATTTATCTAAATAATTTAGAAAATTACTAACTACTTTTTGTATATAAATAATCTCACAATCTATAATGCCTAATTTTTGAATTTATTTATGATTATTCCTTTTTTTTAAGAATTTTATTCTTGCTTCAGCTAATTTAAATTTTGCTTGCAATTGCACATATCCGAGCTAAATAAATTAATAATAGTTATGAACAATGCTAAAATAAAATGTATTCATGTTGGTCTAGGAAACTTTTCTATTAACAGATTGAAAATTAACTTGAGAGGAGGTTATTTTGAAACTGTTGCCTTTGTAGACACAGATAAAAAAAAAATGTTGTCTGAATTGAAGTTTGTAGAGGGCATACCTGAGGATTATGAAAAGAGATCATTCACCTCTATTTCTGAAGCCATTCATTCATTTAAAGCCGAAGCTTGTTTTATTTATGTTTCCTCAGATTCCCATTCAAATTTAGTTATTGAAAGCCTAAACAATAATTTACATACTTTATGTGTCAAATCTATTGCTTGCAATTTACAAGAATTTAAAAAAATTTTAGAAGCAAAAAAAAAAAATATGAATTTATTGCTAATTCAAGGATTGAACAATCAATGGAGCAATGCAAGTAAAGGAATGCAAAAATTACTTAACGATAAATCAAAATTTGGAGATTTTGTTACGGGATATGGTATTTGTTGGGGAAGACAAAATTTAAAAATGGAAAAACTGTCAGTTGATAGTACGTCCGATGGTATTTTTTTTCATTCAATGGGGTGTCATCAGTTGGGGCAATTAGTGAGTGCATTAGGCTTGCCTAAAAAGGTTCGTTGTATCTCTCCAATTCAAGAGGATGAGGAAATTGGATTTATCAATGTGAATAGAACAGCGGGAGGCAATTGCCTTTTAGAATATAAAAATAATGCAGTTTTCTCTTATATTGGAACAAGGGCTGCACACTGTAATCCATTTGGATTTGCAGCAAGATGGAGTGGGAGCTGGATGTTTCATGGAACTAAAGGTGATATAAAAAGGGAGGGGGGAAGAATATCTCTTTATCAAAAAAATAATATGATACAGGATGAATATTTAGAAGACCTGGATAATGGGCTTATAAAAAATGATGAGATGCAATTTAAACAGTTTTATCAAGATATAGTAAACGATTCACACAATAGTGAACTTCAAAAAAAATCCTTACAAACTTGGGTTTTGATGGAAGCATTGAATATTTCTTCGCGTGAGAATAGAGAAGTAATTATAAAAGATTTTATTGAAGAAATGGAATCAAATGAAGTATTCGGCATAGAATAATGAACTTTAAAGATAAAAAAATAATAATAACTGGAGCGTCAAAAGGTCTTGGCAAAGAACTGGCTATCGAGTTTGAAAAATTAGGGGCTCAATTGGTTCTTATCGCTAGAAGTAAAGAGCTGCTGAATAAAATGGCCAGCAATTTTACGTTAAAATTAAATCATCTTATATTAGCGGAGGACTTGCTTAATAAGGAAAATACAAAAAATATTCTAGATAAGATTGAAAAAGAATTTAATAGAATCGATATTATTATTCATTGCTTGGGCGGAAGCTTTGGGATCAATGATCCTATGGACAGTTGGGAAAATTTTGAAAAATCTCTAAGGGGTAATTTAGGTGTTGCTGTAGATATAAATAATAAATTTGTGCCACACATGATTAAGTCTGGGGGTGGCAATATTATACATATTAGCTCTGTGGTTTCTCAACAATCTACCGCTTCTCCTTTTTATTGCACGGCTAAAGCAGCGTTATCTGGATATGTAAGATCCATGGGCAATCATCTTGCGCAGTCAAATATTTTTCTTTCTGGAGTTGTGCCTGGCGCGTTTATTGCAGACGATAATGCAATGGCTAGATTCAAATTTTACAAGCCAGAAGAATATAAAAGCTTTGTTTCTAATCTCCCTCAAAAAGAAATGCCCCATGCAAAAGAGTACTTAGGCTTAATAAAAATTTTAGCTAGTGATAATGCTAGAATATTTGCAGGCTCTTTAATAAATGCAGATAGCGGTCAAGGAATATCTATTTTGTAAATTCTGAAATGTTTGCTACATACAAATATTCTTGATGTGTCATATCAGTGTTAGTTACATTGGTTTTAAGTTTTAAATCATATCACTTCATCAGTTTTTTTTATAAGCATAATCATTCCACAATAAAGGAGATTTATTCAAATTTACAAACAGTTTTATAGATTTAATTTGAAAAATTGATTAATATAAATAAATATTTATTAGTAGTAAAAATTTCATTTCAATGACTAATAATAAAGAATTTATGATTACTAATAACAAAATTATAAACATAAATTTACTTTGCAATAAGTTCAAAAAAAGTAATGAGAAAAAAATAGGTTTATGTCATGGAGTTTTTGATCTACTTCATATTGGGCACATTAAACATTTTGAAGAGGCAAAAAAAAATTGTAATAAACTTGTGGTTTCTGTAACAGCAGATAAATTTGTATCGAAAGGTACGGGCAGACCTGCTTTTAATCAGGAGCAAAGAATGCAAGTATTGGCAAGCTTAGATAGTATAGACTTTGTAATCCTATCTAACTACCCTTCAGCAGTAGAAGTAATAAAAAAAATTAAACCCTACATGTATTTTAAGGGTCCTGACTACAAAGACATAAAATCAGATGTTACAAATAAAATTATTATTGAGAATAGAGCAGTCACAAAAAATAAAGGGAAAATTTTTATAACAAAATCCAAAAAATACAGCTCAAGTTCTCTTTTGAATAATTTTACAGTAATGCTAAGCGAAGATCAAAAACACTTTGCTAAGAAAATAAAAAAAAAATTTAACTTTAAACAAATAAAAAAAAAAATTGACGAACTTAAAAAAATCACACCCCTCGTTGTCGGTGAAATTATAATAGATCAATATTTTTTTTGTGAAACTTTGGGAAAATCGGGAAAAGAACCAATGCTAGCAGTCACAGACAAGCGCAATGAGATGTATCTCGGCGGTGCTGGGGCAATATCCAATCACATTTCTAATTTTTGTGAAAAAAGCTATCTTATCAGCACAATAGGACAAAAAAAGGAAGGGCTAGGTTTTATTAAAAAAAAATTATCTAAAACAGTAAAGTACAATTTTTTAAATAAACAAAAATCACCTACTATTATCAAAAAAAGATTTATAGACGAAGTCTCTAAATCAAAGCTTCTAGGAGTATACTCTTTAGAAGAAAACTTTGTAAACTCACGTGAAGAAAAGCAATTAATTAAAAATTTTAAAAAATTTATCAATAAATCAAATCTAACTATAGTTTCGGATTATGGTCATGGAATGCTTAGCCAAAAGCTGATTTCTACCATAAAGAAAAGGTCAAAATTTTTAGCTGTAAATGTTCAAATTAATGCTGCAAATATCGGCTATCATTCTTTACAAAACTACAAATCTGTGGACTGCATTGTCATTAATGAATCTGAAATTAGACATGAAATGAGGTCTAAGAATGTAAATATTCATAAATTAATTAAGAGTTTGTCTCACAGTTATAATATCAAATATCTTGTTGTTACGCAGGGTTCTTCTGGATCAATTCTTTATGATAATAAAAAAAAAATATTTCATAAAAGTCCAGCGTTTGCTAAAAGCGTAACAGATAAAGTGGGGGCAGGAGATGCTATGCTTTCAATTTTATCTATATGCTTATATAAAAAAATGGATTTAGATTTAACTCTTTTGATATCTTCTTTAGCTGCAGCCCAGTCAGTTCAAACGATTGGAAATAAATTTTATGTAAATAAAATTTCTTTATTAAAAGAGCTGGAGCATTTTTTATCTTAAAATAATGATTCGGAACTTATCTCATATATCCTTACTAACCAACTCTTTGGAGAAAGTAAAAAATTTTTATATAAAAAAACTTAAACTAAAAATAATTCATGAATTTAGAAATGATAAAAGTGAATTGTATGGACTTTTTATTAATGCAAATAAAAGTACTTTTTTAGAATTTTTTTTAACAAAAAAAAAAATTAATTTTCGTAATTGTAAAAATCACTTCCGGCATATTTGTTTTGAAGTTAATGACATAAAAAAGGTGAATAAAAAAATCGCTAACAATAAAAAAAAAATATCTAGAGGGAAAACAGACAATATTCTTCAGTTTTTTACGAAAGATTTTGAAGGGAATGTAGTTGAATTTCATCAAAGAGATAGAAAATCAAAATTTTAATATATAATGAAAAAAAGGATAACCTCTTATAACAAAAGAGAATGCAGACTTTGCGCATCGAAGAATCTTAAAACTGTTTATACGTTTGAAAAAACTCCTATTGGAGATGACTATACTTACAAAAAAAAGCAGATGAAAAGATATGATTTAAAACTTAAAATGTGCAACGAATGTAATTTTGTTCAATTATCAAATGTTATTAATCCTAATAAAGTTTATGGAGATTACTTATATGTCACTAATACATCTGCTGGTTTATCAGAACATTTCTACAAACTTGGAAATACGTTAATAAAAAAAAAAATAGTTTCAAAAAAATCTAAAATTTTAGAAATTGGAAGCAATGATGGAACCTTATTAAAATTTTTTAAAAATAAATGTTCTTACTTGCTTGGTGTAGATCCTGCAGTTCATTTATTTAAAGATAATAATATTAAAATAATTAAAGGACTTTTTAATCACAATTTATCAAATCAAATAAAAAAATATCATGGAAAGTTTGATGTAATCATAGCAAATAACGTAATAGCAAACATTGATGATCTTGACGATGTATTTCGTGGAATTGAAAATATAATTTCTGAAAAAGGTTTCCTTATAATAGAAACTTTTGCTTTGTACGGAATAGTTAAAAATAATCTAATAGATAATATATATCACGAGCATCTTTCTTATTTCTCAATAGAATCTTTTAAAAAATTTTCTGAAAAATACTATTTAAATTTAATAGAAGTAAAATTCTTATCTATAAAAGGAGGATCATTAAGATTTGTCTTTAAAAAAAATAAAATATCTACATCAAAAAAAATTAATAATTTAATTAAAAAAGAAAAAAGTATTTTAACTAACGTTGAAAAAAAATTTCAAATAATTCAAAAAACTAATAAATATAACAGCATTAAAATCAATCAATTAATTGATGAGATTAAGCGGCACGAAAAAACGATTGCGGGTTTTGGAGCTTCAGTTGGAACAACTACATTGGTATATGATTTTATGCTAACTAAGAAAATTAACTATATTTTTGATAACGAAAAAAGAAGATTTGGTCGTTATTTGCCTGGAACATCAATTAAAGTTTTAGACCCAAAACATATCAAAAAATTAAATTTGGATTATATTATCATATTCGCATGGAGATACGCTAAATTGATCATAAAAAGAAATAAAAAAATGTTTAACAATAAAATTAAGTTTGTAATACCTTTGCCAAAATTTAAAATTATATAATGAAAAAAACCTCTTTAATTATTGGTGGTCATAAAGGTATTGGTCTTGTGATATTTAACACTCTTAAAAAAAGAGGAGATAATATTTTTAGTATTTCAAGATCAAAAATTAATAATAAAAATTCTATCTCTACTGATATAAGCACTCCTGAAGGACTAGAGAAAATAAAGAGGACATTTAAAAATAAAAAAATTAATAATTTAATTTTTTCACATAGATACCGAGGTCTAAATTCTCATGAAGAATTTCGGGTTATGGTTGAAGCTACGAATAACATAATAAAAATTTTCGATAATAATTTTTTTAAAAATTCTTCTATCGTAGTACTTAGTTCAATAGCAAGTTCAACAATAGTGCATGATCAAAACGCAACTTATCACTACACAAGGGGCGCCCTTGATACCTTGGTTAAATATTATGCATGTACTTTAGGTAAAAAAAAAATAAGAATTAATTGCATTCAACCTACAAAAATATTCAAACCGGAAAATAAAAGTTATTTCTTAAAAAAAAATAATGTTGATCGTAAACTCATAGAAAAAATTACTCCCCTAGGAAGAATGGGTGATGCGCAAGATATTGCGGATCTTGTCGATTTTCTTACATCTGATAAATCTACTTTTATAACTGGAACAATTATACCTGTAGATGGAGGATTGAGACTAGTAAGCCAAGAACAAATAGCAAAAATATTTATTAAATGAAAAAAATTTTTATCACTGGAGGAGCTGGATACGTGGGCTCTGTTTTAACTCCATATCTAATAAAAAAAGGTCATATGATAACAGTTTTTGATTTAATGCTTTATGGCAATACTCTTAAAAAAGGCAAAAATCTTAACATCATTAAGGGGGATATTCGTAATACCGAATTACTTAAGGAGGCAATTAAAGGAAATGAAATCGTTGTACACTTGGCTTGTATTTCGAATGACCCAAGTTTTGAATTAAATCCAGCTTTAGGAAAAGAAATTAATCTAGATGCTTTTACACCGTTAGTGGAGATATCAAAAAATTTAGGTGTAAAAAAATTTATCTACGCTTCATCCTCCTCTGTTTATGGAGTTAAAATAGAAAAAAATGTTAATGAAAATATGTCTTTAGAACCACTAACAGATTATTCTAAATTTAAAGC
>Ga0194133_10002013_pt1 | contig 32905 bp, 35 predicted proteins | sample TA2KigOf40mmetaG_FD_155448 | JGI IMG/M metagenome (GOLD analysis project Ga0194133, IMG submission 155448) | Freshwater microbial communities from Lake Tanganyika, Tanzania - TA2015055 Kigoma Offshore 40m | ecosystem: Environmental > Aquatic > Freshwater > Lake | place: Tanzania: Lake...
ACCTCGTCTTGTTTGCAAACAACGAACTTCATATCATTCACTCTGACTTCTCTTCTTCTCCTTCCAAACGCTTCTTCTTTGACCATCATTACGCCTTTCACTTACACTCCTTTTAATCCCCCCTCTAACCTCTTCTCAGGTCTCTTTGCCATATTCTTCAGGTAAATACCACCACCCTTTTTTTATTGTTTTTTATTGGATTTTTAATATATTTAATATGCATCTTCATTTGCCATGACCAAAACACTGGTGTTGTATGTTTTTCATATCTGCAATGACCGAGTAAAACAGTTCATCGACAATGCGATTTTCAAAGACGAAAGTGTTGACTTCATCGTAATATCAAACGACAAAGAAAACAAGTTCGAAGTTCCAGAATATGCAAAAATATTGACGAGAGATAATATTGGATATGACTTTGGAGGATGGAGTCATGCTCTAATTGAAAACCATGGCAACATGCACGGTTATGGAACATTTTATGATCAGGAAGGAAGGATGATATATGATGGACCAGTTGCCAACAATGGACCAGTGCAAGAAGAAGAAGAAGAAGAAGAACCAACTTTTGCAAACAATCCTGCAAACATCTTTCAGCAACAAAACCCTCCACAATCTGGAAACATATTTGGTTCACGCCCTGATTTTTTTGAACCCGGACCACCAAGACCACCGCAAAGAGAATGAAACAAAAGTTTTTATATCATCAATAATGTATATTCAATGCAATGAAACCCCAATCCAGGCGTTCAAAAACACGCAAACGCCGTTCTCGCCGGTTTAAGGTCGACCCCACTTGTTGGGGAAAAAACAAACCGCTTGAACAATTATGGAGAGATTTATCATCATATCTCTCGGCTGTCATCATTTACAAAGGTTCCAGACCATATGAAATCATTGAACTGCATCACTCTGACCCACCGTCTTCAGAACATGTGTATTCTCAATTTAGATCGTACGATTCAAACCCCGATGTGGTCGCCATCCTCACTGCACATCCTGATGCAAAAAATGAATACGAAGCATTGTTATATCCAAAAGCAAAAGACAAGTCGGTTGACTATGTCATATCAAATTACACCAAATTCTTCAAACGCGCTCCGGAACACATGCAACATCATCTGACAAAACACCCTCTAAAAAAAGTCATGATTCCACATTGAACATTTTGGAATTTTTTTCACGAGATAAGAGAGAAAATGTAAAAAAATTGATTTTACATTTTGTTCCGAATTCAACCCGTATGTTCAGCATGCAAGAACCTGCGTATATTTTGAGCAACGGAAAAACAGTTCCGTATGTTCCAATTGAAGTCAAAACCGCTCGCGACGCATATGCGGCGTCTCTCCATGTCCTTTTCAAGCATGTGGCCGACTTCCACATCTGCATTGTCCGCACATTCTCCTCAAAATACGGTATACCCGAAGACGAAATATTGAAAACCATCCAGGAATCAGAAGAATTCAAGAACATGACGGTTGACCCGGTGCTTGACACAGATCAAATCAACACGCTTGGATATTTGCAACCTGAGTTGTCGCAGCAAGTGCAAGTGGAAGAATCACAACGACCGCCAGCACCAGTTGAAGTTCCTGCCGTCAAGAAAAAGCCAGTTGCATCCAAGGCAAAGAAAGTGAAACCCATGGAACCAGTTGAAACACCTTCGGCTGCGCCTGTGCCTGTGCCTGTGCCTGTGCCTGTGCCTGTGCCTGCGCCTGTGCCTGTGCCACTCGTCGAAGAAGAAAGACGGGAACCAGAACCAGAACCAGAACCAACCAAACCGAAAACAATCAAGAAAAAAGTAATTCAAAAACCAGCGCCAGTTGCACCTCCCGCACCTGTCAATTTGTTTGATATGAATGAGGCCTCCAAAAACGTGATTGCCGCAAACACAAATGGAACTCTTCAGGCACAAGTGTTGGAGACTCCTCCAGTCATTGCTGAAGCACCCGATGCAATCAAACCGAAAACAATCAAGAAAAAAGTAATTCAAAAACCGATTCCAGCTGCAGTTGTGGAGCCGGTGTTAGCCCCTGCAGAAGGCGAACCCAGAAAAATCATAAAAAAGAAGGTTAAGATAACTGCATGAGTCATTCCATGTCATCATCATTATTCACATCTTCATTTATTTTGACCATATTCTCTCGTTTATGCAACTTAAAAAATCGTTCAAACATTTTTTTTCCGTCTTGGTCGCGTCCAGCACATCTTCGTTCGGGCAGAATGTCATAACCCATGCGTTTCAGCACTTGTCGCACCAAGTTAAGACATGGCCACCGCTGATTGTATTCTGCACATGAATGCATGCTTGTCATGCATTTGCTGCTAAATATTTTTTTCAATTCGGCAATGTGTGGTTTCAATTTTTCATATTTTTCTTTAGAAATCAACATGTCTCTTTCAATGATGAGCCCATCCTTCAACTCAGCTGGCTCAATTTGCAATGCTAAGCATATGAATTTCATCAATTCATCTTCGGTTGTGTTTGGAGATGTCATGGTTTGTATTAAACACATACAAATATTACGTGTTCTTTTCATAAAAAAATTTTTTGTTTTTTTTGTTTTTTTTGTGTTTTGCAGTGCAGTGCGGCGGAGTGAAGTGTGCATAATTTTTCTTACTCTTCGTCAGAGAAGTACATGTCATCATCATCGTCAAACGCCTGGATGATTTCGTGGTTTGCGTGGTCCCAGACGCCAACCATCTCAAGAGTGAGGTTGTCATAGACGTTGTCAGTCTCGGTGCGCAAGTAGGTCTTTCCGTTCCAGCTGAATGAAGTAGTTGGGAAGTTGGCTTGCAGGTAAATCGAACCATTGACCTCGTGATTTTCGACTGTTGGAATGACAACCTGAGGCATGGGCTTGGAGAATGACGCCAATGGCTGAACAGTGGGCTTGACCTCCTTGACAGCCTTGGGCGTGGTCTCCTTGACAGCCTTGGGCTTGGTCTCCTTGACAGCATTGGGCTTGGTCTCCTTGACAGCCTTGGGCTTGGTCTCCTTGACAGCCTTGGGCTTGGTTGCAGCCTTGGGCTTGGTTGCAGTGGTGGGGACATCCGCTTCAACCACAAATGTTGGAACCGGTGTATTCACTTCTTGGACAACTGGAGACATTTCGTCTTCAGTCTCGTCATCATCAATTTCTGCAGATGGGATGGGAGATGATGGAACAGAGACAGCAGCTACCACTGGAACACTGGCAACAACATTGTCATGCTGCATGGAAGCAACATCCGCCATCATTTGCTCAATCAAGGCATCTTCGTCGTCATTGGATGAGATGGTGACAGTCTTGTCTTTTTTAGGACGGCCGCGTCTCTTCTTTTCAGCAGTTTCGGCGTTGGGCGCATCAGCGGATTTCACAGGAGCCGCAGCATCGGTTTGATTTTTGCGAGGACGTCCACGACCACGAGCAGGAGCAGGCGCAAGAGTGTCGGAAATTGTTGGGGCATCAGCGGCGCCTTCAGGACCCACCATGATTTCTTGAGTCTTGGTTTTGGATTGAGCCTTTGGTTTGGCTTGAGCCTTGGTCTTGGTCTTGGTCTTGGGTTCTTGAGTTGCCGCCTTGATGGCAGCCTTGAGCTTCGCCTTGGTCATCTGGGTGCAAAGATCAACCAGGTTTTCAAAAAGCTTCGTGAGATTTTCGCGGTCGGAAATAAGGATGGAATGACTCTTCAACAACTGGTCGAATTGTTGGAGAATGTCAACGGGGGCTTGAGTAGAGGAGGTCATTTGAGTCTGCATTGTGTGTATTGTCTGATTTCTTTGTCTGAATCGCTGACCAATAAAAAGAAAATCCAAGACACTTTCAATTTTTTTTATTCTCACTATTTTTTGGGATCACATCTGAACATTTTTATTCTGTCCATACATTATATGATTCAACAAAATTTGACACATATGAAAATAGACATAGTATATGGAATTGTCATTTTAATAATAATGGTATTGCTTGTGTATTCATATTTGTCAAGCGACTATTATTACACGAATGTTATATTGAAAAATGCATTTGAAAAATTGAACGGCCCAGAAATCAATGCAGTTAATCCAGAAATGAACTGGAAAATTGTGAATATGAACATTGATGGATACATAAACAACAAGAAAATTGTTTTTAATCAACCAGTTGTTCAAACTCCAAAAAATTGTACATTCACAAACAAAAACGCATTGGCCGCTTTTATGAACAACGTATTAGCAATTGACATTGATTCCAATGAAGACATTACATTGATTGATCATCCGAATATGGACAACAAACCACTGCATAACTACATATCAAAAACAACGGTCAGTGCCAAAACCCCACACGGATTTCATTATTATTTTTACAACGACACTGGTGCACCAATTCCTTGCCGTGTGGGATTGAATCTTAATGGAAAGAAGTATCCAGTTGATTTGCTAACTGGAGACAAACAGTTGATATTTTTGCCTCCAACTAGAATTGAAAATGCATGTTATAAATGGATAAACAGTCCAATGACACATCGAATTGAACCAATCAGCAAACACATGCACTTGCTTGACATGTTTGCATACACCAAAGAATTCTCCATCCAGCCTGAACCAATGAATGCATGTGTGTCCAAAACAATTCCAAACATCATGTGCATTGTGTGGGATTTTCAAATCATATACCAACTCAAATACAAATGCACATCCACAACATTTGAACAGCTGCATTCAAATCAGCATGAGTTGTTGTATCGAACAAACACGACTTATTATTTATTTTTAAAGCACAAGCCCATGAAGTATTACAAAGCACATGAATTTGTGCAACACGTTGTTGAAATACTTGAAAGGCACAACATCAATGGTGGTATTGTGCATTTGGGTTTCGCATCTGTTTCAAATTTAAATGGAAGTGAAATTGCTCAGTTTAATGCATGCAACGTGCACAACCACAAAAAGCATGGTCTGTCAACGCCTTTCATTGAAGCCGAACAAACACTGGTTAAAACAAGTGTTTTCAATCATGAATCAGTTTACATAATCTCCAATGACATTTTGCACGAAACTGATTTCAGCAAAGAAAATGACTGGATTGTGAATGAAGATTTGTTCCTTATTTTTATGATTTCAAACAAAATCCAAATTCCTTGCGTGTGTTTGATGCAACTGACAATGCATGCTGATAAAGACGACATAAAATGCACAAAACTCATTCAATACTACATGCGCAATATTCTGAATGCAGCCCACTATTCAACGCCCTCCATTCAACAGCGACTGACATTTTTCAGTGAAGTTCCTATGCCATACAACAACATAACCGTTTGAATGAGTCATTTGGAACTAGCATTTTCGTTTTTAGTGTCATCATCATCATCATCACTGTCAATGCCTCTTCTTCCACATGTTCCACATGTTCTAGATGGTAAATTTTTGCAACCATTGCATTTCCATTCTCTATCATCATCATTGATGTTGTTGTTGTTGTCATCATCCGTGTCATCATCCGTGTCATCATCAGTGTCATCATCAGTGCCATTGCCTCCTCTTCCACACCTATCACATTCTGACGAATTTTTGCAACCATTGCATAGCCATTCTCTACAATCCATGCATGGCCAACCATCAGAACCACGATTTACATCACAACCACACGAATCACACTTCCCATAACATCCGCATAAAACATCGTCATCGATTTCGCATTTACTACACAATGTGGCTGAACAATCTGAACAAACGGTTTCCATCTCTTTGTCATACACATTGCAATTGAAACAATATGGCATACTGGTTTGAAAGTGTTTATATATAAAACATGCACCATATTTTTATATTATTTTATCAACTCAAAATTCATTCAAATCCTATGCAAATTAGTATTTGAATTATTACCATGTAGCGGGGACTTGGGAGAATCGAACTCCCGATCTCCTGCACCCAAAGCAGGCATCATACCACTAGACCAAAGTCCCTTTGTAAAAACCAACCAATTTAAAATTCAACAAAATGACAATGACTGACTACTCGGATGAATCCTTGCCACCTCTTCCACCACGGGCACTACTTCCCTCACCACGACGCCACTCTCCAGTTCCTTGACGCTTTTTTGCAACAGTGGTCCACTCACGCGGCTCTTCAGACCGCTTGAATCTAGCAGGACCTGATGAAAATCCAGAAGATGACCGGCTCTCCCAACGCGTCTCGCAAATGAGCTTACCTCCCTTGACCCCGCTGACATCCACCGCCTGAAACTCATGCTTAGGCGCCTCTGTCGCCGCAGAATCCTTCAACTTGGACAATACAAACTCCACATACTCACCCTGCACCAAATAACGGTACTGCTCCTGCGACACCTTGATCGCAGAATGATGCACAAAGACGTCGCTTCCCTCCTTAACACCCTCACTGTCTGTCAACGCAGTGATAAATCCAAATCCAGTCTTGTTGTTAAACCACTTTACGCGGCCAGTCAACCTAGCCACATGAGCCTCGTTGTTCTTGTTGTTGTCGGTTCCACTCATTGTTGTTCCGTTCTGACTATACAATGTTCAATGTCTTTAAGTCATGATAGTTCAATTAATTAATTTTTAATGTATGTTGTGTTCATAACCATGACACAAGTGGTTCAAAATGAAATTACATGCCCCGTTATATCCAACCGCGCAGTCTTGCCATCTTTAAAGTAATATAGGCCATATTCTCCGCGCCGCTTTTCGACCAGTGCCGCAAAATATCGTAGTCGTTGGTCTCGAATTTCGTTATGTGCCATGACAATTTCGGATTTGTGATATTCATTTGGGTATTTACTTTCAAATAATACCATGACATCATCCATGTTTGACAAACATTCATAAATGACTGCCAAATAATTGGTCTCCAATGCTTCAATCGCAGTCAAAGTGTGTTGTATGGTTTTCATGAGCACAGCGTGCAACAACAAGGCATGCCGAATCAATCCAATTGACTGACGCAACGAACTGTCCGACTGCAACATCTTTATTTCACTCATAATGGTTTTGTCTTTTCCATACAATTTCTCTTTGATTTTCACTGCATCAGTGTTAAGTGATAAATTCATTTTGAAAATCTGATGCACACTTTGACTTTGCCAGTTCAATTCGAACACATTGTCAAGAAGCGCACTGCTCGATCGTTGCATCGCTTCCGCTCGGTCATTCATAACTTTCATGGCACGTTTAAGCAACTTCACGCGAGGCACTGACACTTGCGCCAGAACAGACACCGCTTCTCCCATTTCAAATCTCGGCTCCAATGCACCACTCTCTAATGCACTGTACAAATCAGATGTCATCAAGTTGACGCGGGACCGATGCACCTCCGCTCTATCATACGCTCGTATCAAAAAAATAGAAGCCTGACGATAAGCCGCCGGGTTTTTCAACCATTTTTGATAGTAGTGCTCCAAGTTGGAAATAATGGGTTTGTTTTCAAATGCAGCCTTGTAGTCTTTCGCAAACATAATCACATCTCCAATGCATGCCACATTTCGCACCGCTTCTGGCTCGCTCACTTTGACTTCGCGAGTTGCCATGTTGTATTCGTAAGGCACAAACTCGGCGTATTTCTTCAAATAAAAAAACGCAACATCGGTTCGCAAACACGTTAATGAATATGCTGAAAACAACACATCATACACTTGAAATGACACAACCATGGTGTCATATGCGTAAAAACGCGCAGCTGAAGTGCGACCAATTCCCGCTTTTTGGCGCAGACTTTGTGCAATGTAATTCCAACTCGAGTCTGGAAACACCCCTGGCAAGTAAGTCGCTCGTTTTCCAGTGCCAGTGTCAACCAGCACTCCCTGGGTTTTATTACTGAATCGTGATTTGACATCTGGAGCCCCATCGTCAATTTCACGCAGCGGCAACTTCATGAAACTGATTTCAACGACGGCCGACGCGTCTTCATCCACGTCCGTTGAAAATTGCAGGCGGCGTTCGTCTTTTTTGCGCACATCTTGCACCAGTTGCTGCATTTTTTCAATCAAATCCAGTGGAGACATGGATTGATATTTGGGATTCCAGTGTCCAAGACAGCCATGGATTTGACGTTCACCGGAATGAATGTCGGCATGAGTCATTGAAACAACATTTTCATTCCGATAGAGAGAAACAAACACGCCAAAAAAAGGTTTTGATGCAATCTGACGTTGAGACAACATGCTCAAATTGGCGTTTGTTATGGTGTTTATGCCAAACAAAGAATAAGCCGCGAGCAATTTCAAATCGTCCATTACAAGCGATGATAGATATATAATAAAGAAACAAAATCTTTATTACACATTCAATTACATGAATTTATCTTATCTCTCTATAAGTGGTGTTCAATTTCGTCGTAATTTGGAATGTCATTTGTTTTTGTGCAGTAAAGCAGTTCCAAAATGCGAGTCCATCCCTCCTTGTGAAATTGAGACAATTCATTGCACAATTCGCATGGTGCAGTGTTATTTTTTATGTAGTAAATTTCATCATCCGTGTAAGACATCCAAGGCAATGCGCCACCATTTGCCAAGTAAATCAGCGAATACATCATGGATATCAAGTCATCCTTTCTGCCCAAAGGTTTCCTTTCATGAGAAGCAACGCTTGCATATCGTGCACTTCCAATCAGTGAACTCGATGCACGATGAGGTTCTGTGTCTTCACCGAACGACTTTATGCGTTTCGCCATTCCAAAGTCAATGAGATGCAAACATGGAATTGATTGGGGGTCTTGATTTATGCGACTTGCTCTCTTTGACAAGTCTAAAATGGGAGTACGTGCAAATAAAAAATTGTCCGGCTTCACATCTCTATGAATCATGCCGCGCATGTGCAGCGACCGCAACCGTTGAAGCATCTGGCGTCCAATCCTGGTGATAAACTCTGCATGATTGGGGTCCGGATTTTTCATGGTGGAGTAATTCACATCAAACCTTCGTGAACTTGCCAGAGTTTCCAGAGAGATGCCAAGCAAATCGAACACCATAAAAATCCGGTCCATTTCGTCTCTTCGTCCAAAATAACGCAGCCGTGGAATTCCGATTGTTCCTTGCAGCCCTTGCAGCACCCTCGATTCATAATTAAGGGTCGGCACTGGATTATCTTTAATTCTCTCCATCTTTACGGCAACCATCTCACCCGTGCTTATACTGTGTGCACTCCACACTTCTCCAAACGCCCCCGAACCAATGCACTCCTCCAGTACGTACTTTTCAAATATCCGTGTCCCAGGTTCAACCATCTGCTCACAAGTTAATACATTCATGCATCATATGTTTAATATTGTTGTTTTGTAAACATTTTCATATCATTTCTGATGATGAAACTGCATTGGTGCCACCGCCACCACCGAGCTTGGACAAATGCACCTCTTTCAGGAAAGCCTTGATGATTTTCTTGTTTGCGCGCTCATCATTTTCAATCTTTTTATAAAGCTCCTTGCAAATGTTATGGTATTCGGTGTGCATGCGTTCCTTCGTTTCCCATCCAGGATGCGCATCCATCCAGTCTTGAATGACACGGGTCTGATAGCACGACGTCAAATAAATGAACTTGTTGATGTGTTCGTGAGAATCATCTTTAATCCATTCGTCATTCTTCACATACATGGTCTCACGTTTCAGGTCGGTACAGTGAATCGGACGCTTATGCACATCCATCCCCTTCAGATTGTTCACAATGATGGAACTCACACCTTCCACGATTCCATTGTTCTTTGTGAATTCCAAATCTTGCAAAGTGATTTTGAGAGTTTTGACGAAATCCTTCAAATTAATGGCATCTTTGCAATCCTCATTCAAAAACACATTCAGGTTGAATTGCGTGTTATTTGTGATGTTATTATTGGTTATCCGATTACCACCCGAACCAGCCAGAGTGAGCGCCAACGCGCTGTCATTCGCCATCTTTGTCTGTATTGCATCAACTAAAATCTTATTTTGGTTTATCATGTCTTTGTTTTGAGAGACAACCTCTTTATTGTGCTCCATCAAATCCTTTACAACACCAATCAAGTCCGAAAAGTGTTTGTCATGAGATAATGAACCCACGCTGGCAATGGAAACAGCGGAATTATCATGGTGTTTATCATGCAGGTGATGCTGTGCATGAGTCCGCTTGTGAATGCTGAGTCCGGACCGAAATTTGTAGGTTTTTCCACAAATGTCGCATGCATGAACCGAAGAAAGTGTGTCAATTGAAATTCCATTTGCGCTCGCATTCATTCGTTGTTTGTGTTTGGCTGTATTCAGATGTCTATCATAATCACATTTATGCGCACATGACACATTGCATAGCACACAATTAAATTCCATTTAAGTAAAACAATAAATACAATATACAATTGATTATATTTTATTTAAATATCTTTTACCATAAATAACAATTCGGCGATAATTATCATAATGTTATCATAATGTTATCATAATGTTATCATCAAGCTAAATTATTTATTGCATTCAAAAAAATCATACATCATATATGGTTTAACACTGTGCATTAGGTTTAGTTGTAAAATGTTCGCCGAATAGTTATCAATACATTTGATGTTCGGTTTTCGTGGATTCTTTTTTTACTGAAAAATGTTTTGCCCAAAATTAGGACATTCGTCAAACTCCAACAAAATGATTATAAAAAAGTTTATGTCCATTTTTGAGCAATTCTTATTTTCAATTTAAATGTTTTGCCACTTTTGGGGCATGCAACAAAATAATTTTCGGGGGATTTGATGTCCCAAAATCGGGGTTTCTTATTTTCCGAAAAAAGGTTTTGCCGAATTTGGGACATAAAATGGCCCAAAATGGCCCAAAATGGCCCAAAACTGCATAATTATTTTGTCGTATGTCCCTTTTTGGGACATTCTTATTTTCAACTTAAATGTTTTGCTGTTTTTGGGGGATCCGAAATTATTTTATTTTTTCATACTTTTTGCACGATGAAAGTGATGACACCATATATGCTCACAAAAACATGTAAAAAATCTCGTCGCCGAATCCGGCGAAATGTTATCATTTTGTTATCATTTTGTTATCATCTAGCGGAATTGTGATAAAAATATAAAAACATTCGTTATTGAATATCGTGTTATTTTGCAAGGCATATAAAACTCGTCGTAAAATTCGGCGAAATGTTATCATTTTGTTATCATTATTATCAATAACAATTTTACGACAAAATCTGCATGTTGGTGCCTTTTTTTAAGCTTTTTTTGGCGCCAAAAAATCACTTTTTTCGCCCTCTTAAAACATGAGACCATTATGCTCTCATTTTTTATAACAAATTTGTAAAAATAATTTTGTTATTTTTTTATTTCACTTTGCACAAAAGTCAAAAAAATTTTGAGAAAATGGACAAAAAAGTATGTCCAAAATCGGTAACCCCGTTACCTTTTTGGGAAAAAACGCGCGTTACTAGGTAATTTGCGGAACTTTTTAGAACGCATGTTCACGAGACCATAAATGCAGCGAAAATTTTAAAAACATTGATGATCAATTTGAGACCATGTTAGAAAATGGTGCCAATTTGGGCCGCATGATGTCCCAAAATCGGGGTTTCTTGTTTTCCAGAAAAAGGTTTTGCCATTTTCAGGGGATGCAATGCCCGGATTTTGGCGCGAACGGATGTCCCAAAACCGGGGTTTTTCATTTCCAGAAAAAAGGTTTTGGCGTTTTCGGGACATGGCGCAAAATGGACGATGTCTCTTTTTTTTGGGTTTGCAATAAAATAAAATATATGTTTATGATAGAAAATTCAATGGCAACAAGAAAACGACACAGTGCAACCACTGCAAAAAAGTCATACACCCGGATGCGTCAATATTGGAACCGGGTTCACAAGCGGATTAAGGGGACCAAGTGTGTTATGCAGACCACCAAAAAATACCTCACTCGCTCTAGCCCGCCGTATCCTGCAAACAAATGCTGCGGTAAGACTATGACGGGCAATGATGGCGCCAAATATACGTCGGTGCAAAAAACAAGCGGCATATGTGCATGGAAAAAGGTTTGATTGCACGACGTGTGAGGGAGAGATAATTGTATAATTGGATTTGGTTAATCAAATTATATTAATATATAAGTATATATATAAATTCATCATGTCTATTGCAACATTGAAGCACAAAACCATAAGAGGAGGCAATCCACGCCTGGACCCCACATCTGGTATCGGAACCAAAGGATTTTCTCTCAATGGCGGATATCGAAATATAGGTGCAGTGGGGCAGTTTAGAATGGTGTCCAACGTCACGCGCACTCCGTTTCGAGGAACGCAACCCATGGGACACGGTGGTTTCAATGGTGAATACTACAATCATCCATCCAATTCTGGCGACTGCTGCACCAATGATAATGCAATTATTAAGCACTCATCTCTCAACACTGCAGGTATGTTGGATGAAAAATATAAATGGACCAAGAGCCAGTATCCACGCTACTGGGTTAAAGACGATAATAATGCAAATCGCATCACCAAGACACAAGGACAGCTCACGGGTGCCAAGACATGGGCATCGGGTGCGTGCAATTTCGAGAAAGCGGCCAACGATGACCCAGCCAATGTTTGGCAGTGCAAGAACAAGTGCGTTTACTGGATCGGCGGCAAGAAGAAGTTTCTGTATTACCCGTATGCCAAGTGGCTTAACACCACCAAGGTGCAGTCTCAAGGCACTTATATCACTGCCGGTGGTGTGGCTCGTCTGAACCGGTTGCCTACGCCGGCGTGCATGCAGCACTATCCCATGATGTTGACCGCAAATGGCTGTGATTCAAATGCAGTTACATGGCAACAAGCACAAGCAATCGGTCTTTTGCCTCCGAATTATATGACCTGCAATCCCATTGACATTGAAAGTAAAAACTGCAAGGCAATCCACATCGATGATGAACTAACAAACCCACTTACAAATGGATTTTTAGGAGTATCTATGCCACCGGAAGCGGAACTATGAATTATTCATCAAAATAAAACATTTCATAATAATTATAAAATAACATTATTATATAATTAATATAAATGACAAATTGGGTAAAAGCAGATCATGATATCATAGGTCCCGATGTTTCACGATGGCAACGCACAGTGAATTGGAAGGAAATGGTTGAAAATCAGGCCAATTTGGGATTTGCAATGTGCAAAGCAACTCAAGGAACTGAATTTATTGATTCCCAATTTAAGACCAACATACAAGGAATGAAACAACACTTGTCCACTGTTTCCAAAACGTTTGGGACCTTCACGCGTCCAATTGCGATTGGCACATACCATTTTGCAAACATTTTGCCAGGTCAAACGGATGCGAATTATCAAGCTCAAGCGGATCATTATTTCAATACAGTGTCCCCTTACAATCCTGATTTTTGGGTATTAGATTGGGAAGACCCCAAGGGACATGCATTGTCAGTGAACGATCGTGCCAAGTACGCAAAAGTGTTTATTTTGCGTCTTTTCAACAGGTTGAAAGCAAAACATGGTCCATCATATGTCCCAAAAATATTCATTTATGTGGGATACTATTACTGGGGAAACCCCGACGTGAGCGTGGTTGGAAACCCATATCAGTGGTTTGGTTCGTACGGACCCAAACTTTGGATTGCTGCATACATTGCAAACAACGTTCTCCCTCCGGCTCAAAATCATTATGACATCATCTATGATAACCCACGACTGAACATTCCTCATTTTGCGCATGGTTCTCACACGTGGCATACATGGCAATACACATCAACCGCAAGTGTGCCTGGTGTAACCGGCAATTGCGACATAAGTGTGGCCCGAAGCTCTGCAATTTGGAATTCTGATTTTTACCAGTAATATTCTATCATCCATGCAAAATAAAAAATAAAATCATGCAAATGTATATTTGCACGATTCACAAAATGATCATTGACCATCCCGAAGACTACAAACTGGTTGGATTTGAGCGCTCCAAAGTGAGCGGAAAGAAATATGACGCCATTCTGCGCAATAAGAAGACGCGCAAGGAACAAAGGCATGGCCGAGCCATTGTGCGTCGCGTGCCATTTGGCGCCGTGGGATACGAGCAGTACCGTGATTCCACCGGTAAAGGACTTTACACACATATGAATCACGGCGACCCAAAACGCCGTCGGAATTATCGCACCAGGCATCATGGAGAGAATAAACGCAAATTTAGCAGCGGCTATTTTAGCTGGAAGTATTTGTGGTAGTTAATGTTTCCTGGATGACTTCCTGTGCTTTCTTGATTTTCTTGCCTTGTTTTTTATGTGTTTGTGTTTCTTATTGCGCCTAATCGTTTTTCGGGAACCACCTTGATTGCCTTGATCACATGCTTGTAGAGTAAACACTTGATTCACGGGGTTTCTGCAAAATGGACATTGACAATCATTCTTTCTTGGCATTGCAAACCATTTCTTCATTGCTTTGGTTTCAAAAACATGACCGCATTCAGTTACACACGCGTCTTCTGTGAGGATAGGGTCTCCAAAAAAATCTGTGTGATTTCCTGCCAACAAAATGGCTTTGTGTTGTCCATCGGCACATAAAACTGGCAATTCTGCTTGGTCTGGCACCATTAACCGTTGAAATGCCAAAACATATGCGCGCAAATACATCACGTCAAATGGTGCTGCAGCGGGTTTAATGAGTGTGTTTTTAGAATTTCTACAAATAGTTGCTATATCTTGTAAAACACTTGCATTTGGAAATTGCGAATTAATTTCCTCAACTATTCTTTCGTGTAATACTCTTTCAACAAAATCACTCATGCGCGCTAATTCTTTTTGTAATTCCCGTATCATAACATGCATTTCCTCAACTGTGGGAGGGGCAAACAACTCATCAAACTGATGTGTTATGGCCCATTCTCTATTGATATCAACTGCTGCACTCATTGCTCGTTCATAAAGGGCCTGGTCTATGGTGCCTACACTTAATAAACTGTCTAACACAACCCTAACTCTCCTCAACAACTCATCCATTGTAAACGTGTGATTTTGAATTATATATATAATTGACATTTTTATTTTGCATTCACCTTGGAATTTTTACACCCAGCACTGACTGAATTTTGTTGATGTGTGTAGCGTTATACACACCACCGCCACGTTCTATTTCACTAACAATTGCAGCATCCATGTTGCACTTTTGCGCCAGTTCTTTTTGTGTCAGCTTCTTTTCACAGCGCAATTTCTTAATCGCATCCGATGTTGCCTTTGCCACGTATTTTGTCTTTTTCGTATCATCATCCGACGCTGCCTTATACACACCCACATTCGCTAAACCACTTGATGTCGTGGGCCTGACATCTGGTTTTTCAACGCGTTTATTCAACACCACAGGGGTCCAATCCTGGCAGTCGGGGACCTTTGCATCCTTTTCATCATATCGGGACATGGAAAACGAGAGATATTGAAAATAATCACACAATGTTTATGTAGTTTTCATAAAAAATATTTTTTTTGTGTTTTTGTTTTTTGTTTTTACTTACCTTTTTGGATAAACAGCGAACAGTAAATTTCTCTCCCGTTCATCCTTGTGCATCATCAGAGTCATATTCATCATCATAGTCATCATCAGCATAGTCATCATCATCGTTGCCATAGTCATCGTCATAGCGGCAGTCATAACCATCACATCCCCAGTGCAAGCAGTCGCGGCAAAGACTTCGAGGAGGAGGAGGCTGAGCAACCGGCATGAATGATTGACATGCGAGTTTCATTGGGCCGAACAACGGGTCATCATTCTCAATGTGCATTCCAATGGATGAAGCAATTTCCCACTTGGGAATCACGTGCATGTGCAGTTCAGGTGTCATCATTTCTGGAAAGAACCGCATGAAAACGTAAGCGGAATGTTCCACACCTTCTTTTGCCATGTAAAACAGCCGCTTAAGGAACACTTTGTAGAAAGAATTCAGTCTCACAATAGACCTCAAATTCGGGTCGGTCAACAACCAGTCAATGCGCGCAATGAATCGGTACAAGTCGACCAAGTTCACGCAACTTTGAGACAATGGTATGCCGTTGTGGCCAATAAGTTTCATTTTGTGTGTGCATGTTGCGGAAAATGCTGCAAAATGGTTTGCAATCCATTCATCATTCATCAATCTTGCGCGTCGCTTTAGCCAAACGTCGGAGTTGTCATCACATGCTTGAATGACACGGGACTGAGTCCTTGCGTCGGTTTGTTGCAATGTGCGATACTCTGCCAGGAACCTTTCGCGATTTTCAAGGGTGTCAAGCGAGTTGAATTTTTCCAATGCTTGGTCATGTGTCATCTCGCCGAAATGGTGAACCCTGAAGTGTTTGGAGCACACATTGTGATTGCATTGGAATTCATGAATTGAATATTTCACATGCGTGTGTCCCTCTTCATTGTTTGCGCGCTGAATGATTGACAATGCATCGTATGTGTTTTTGTGGGGCTGGTGCCGGTAGAGTAGGGTTGGGTTATGCAAGAGGCGCGTGGCCAATAGTCCAAGCATGCCACCATGAACGAGATTTCGAACGCGGCCGCTGGCAACAATGTGCCTGGATTCAATCGGGTTGGGCTTCAGAACAGGAGTCAGCGGTCCAATGCACGAACCACTTGTGATTCTCTTCAAAAAGTTGGCCTGGTCATGTGTCTTGGGAGTGAGAAGTTTGCATGCTGAAATGTGTGCAAGAGCCACTTTTGCAACATCAACTTCCATTGTTTCCTCTGAAATGTGCTTCTCAAAATCGTCAACCATCTTCATCAATTCCTTCGTTCTTGAGTCATCAACTCTCGAAGTCGAAGTTTCAATCTTGAAATCTTTGTAAGTAATAACCATTTTCGTCGTCGTATACAATAAACGGGAGCCTGATTTAAATCGAAATGAAATTCAAGTGCTTTCAATTTTTTCATTTTTGTATTGATTTTGAAATAACATCGTTTCCTCAAAAAACATATTAAATTTTGTTGACATATATCATTATAAAGATGGACGAGACACATTGCAACTGGGTGAGTTCTAGAGGAATACTCAAATGTTGTGAGAGAAGAAATCGCAACCCACAGTCATCTTCAAGGCACATCGACCCAGACATCCTGAATGGTCTGAAAGACTATGATGTGCTTCACATTTGTTCTTGGCTCTCAATATCCATATTTATGACGGAGTATGCAGACAAAATAGACAAGAAGGTCATCATTGTTACCAATGACAGCGACTTTGACAGCCCTGTGTTTGAAAAACCGGTAGGAAAGGGGGACGAAATAAATAAGGACGCAATCATGAAATTCTTGAATGGCGATAATTGCGTGCACTGGTTTACACAGAATTGCACGCTGGAGCATCCCAAGGTGTCTCCTATACCAATTGGCCTTGACTATCACACATTTTCACAACAAATGTCATGTGTAAACCAAGAACGCATGCTGAATCAAATAAGGTGCAATAAACGCCCATTTTACATGCGGTCCACAAAGTGTTATGGAAATTTCCACTTTCGAATGGACGGAAAGTATTACACAAGCGACCGGTATGAGTGTTTCAATGAAGTGCCGAAACACTTGGTATATTATGAACCCAAAATGGTGCACCGACATGGAACATGGCACAACCAAACATTCTTCTCGTTTGTGTTATCGCCTGCCGGAGGAGGATATGACTGTCATAGAACATGGGAGGCACTCATCCTCGGCTGCATTCCAATTGTTAAACGATTCAATCTTCCGTTTGAGAGAATATACGATGATTTGCCCGTTTTAATCGTGGACAAATGGTCAGATGTGTCAGAAGCATTATTAATAAAAACCGTAAATGAATTCAGGGACAAAGTATTCAATTACGACAAGTTGAAATTAAAATATTGGATGGACAAAATCTATTCTTACAAACCATCCATCACGAAACATTAGGCTGAACCCCACTGGACGAAATTGTGGGCATTTGATTTTGCCTTTTTCTGTGAGGCGAACATGCGGCAATATATGCATCCATGCCATGACTCGCAATGTATTGCAAGTTGCGCATGGTCCATGCATATGTATTGCCTGAATGACCCACCTGCATGTTGGACATTATGGCATGAAACATTGGATTGTCTGAAAACATGTAACCGGTTGAATCGCTAGGAGGATTGTCGCGCAAGTAGGACCACATGCATGACTCTCGTTGGTTAGTGGTTTTAATAACAGCCTCAATTCCATCCAAAACATTGTAGTTAAAATCATATTCAGAAAGACGCTGGTCGCTCATGGATGTGGGATAAAACGACGAAGAAGAAGAAGAAGACATGATTGGGCAAATGACATGATGCAATTTCATGTCATGTCTTTAAATGCATTTGCAAAATCATATGCACTATCCAAATGTGGACTCGTGGAACACATCTAAATACATGAAACCGTCTTCATCTTTGTGTGTTCTGTACATGTCACTCATTACTGTGGTAGTTGGGTGCAGCTTGTTGTTCACGAACACGTAAATGGCATCTGCTGAATCAAGTTTCATGTGTTTGCGAATGACATACATGAACTGTCCCAGTGTCAACTCATGAGGAACAATGAATTTGTTCTTTTTCAGCGGGTGAAGTGCTTGCAACTTGTCGCTGCACTCCACAACAACTGGAATGCGATCCGGATGCTGTTTCAGAATCAGAGCAGCTTTCAACTTGCGCTCGTCAAATGGGACATTTTTTCGATACTTTCCGGTGATATTTGCCATGTTTCAATTATGATATGTTGTTAATATTCTTTTATATTAATACTTAAAAATAATATAATATATTTATTATTTAAAATAGCATTTTAATATTCCAATGGACCAACAGCAATTACAACAGTTGCAGGCACAACAGCAGCAATACTTTGTTCCGGTGGCAAGTGAACGCGTAGTCGGTCCAAACGGTGGAATTGTTATACGACACAACAAAACATCCATGAAAGCCACTGCCGTTTTAGGAGTTGCCAATCCTCCAGCGTCCGGCACTCATTCAGCCGCTAACCCAGTGTCAACCACTCCGACTACATCAACAACGCCTCCAGTTGTATCAACCACTCCTCCAGTAGTCACGGCGTCTAGCACTGCAGACCCTAGTCCACTTGTAGGAATGGTGCAAGATGTGGTTCTTGGCATGATATTACACATTCCGGCAATGCGCACCAAGTTGCAGAGCATATTGGACAATCCATCATTGATCACCGCTGAAATCAAAAAAGCACATGATGAATTGAATACAAAACTCAGTCCCGCTGAATTAAGACAATTGAATTCATATGCGTGCCAGGACAGCAGCCGGCGCACCATTGGTAGTGTCATGCAAACCGCATTTGCAAACATCATGGCAGATGGGAAAATCGACATGAACGATGCTCCTCACTTTTTAACATTGATTCATGAGTGCATTACATTGTTCTCAACTGATGCAGCCAATGCAAACGCGGTTGCCTTAAACAGCAACACCGTCATCACGTTTTTGCATTTTGTACTAAAATGCATACTTATTCTGACGCTGGATGGCCCAGAAGAAGAGTCCGCACTGGTCATGTTGGACTGCAGCTTCAAATTGGTAAAACTCACTGTCATGCCTTTGATTGCAGGCAAAAAGTGGTGCTGTTTCAAGTGATTGGTGGCAATTGGCTTGATCAAATTTATTAAATTATATCACGTTATATATAATTTACACAACGCAATACACAACGAAATCCAATCACTTATTGCAATATGAAAAAACCAGTTGTTGTGCACGTCAGACAAAATGATGATAAAACATACAAAACAAATGCAGGAATCCCTTTTGAATGCATCGAATTTGTGCGCCGATATTTTATTCAAACATATGGACTCACGTTCCCATCCGTGATAGACGCCACCGACATGTTTTTCCAAATTCATTCACTCGTGCCGTTGTCATCCAAACGAAAACCGGTCGCGCTGCACACATTCATTTACCCTTATGTGAAACCGGCTCTGTATTATTTGCGACCCGGAACCATGTTGTTTTGGAAACCCAAGCAAACGGAAGAACTTAAATACGGACACGTGGCACTAATCGTGGAAGCAAATGCAGACTATGTGGTTGTTGCACAACAGAATCGACAGCCTCCCATTCAACTTCACAAAACGAGAGAGTTGTTTAATTCCACAAATACTCCAAATTCGGCGTATTTAGGAATTAAAACACTTCCAGCAAAATAACTTATCAAACCAAACCAAACCAAACCAAACCAGACCAACACACCATTTGCCATTTCAAGCATGGAATATCTCATTGACTTGGTTCAATTTGCGTATTGGATGCATAATTATTCTATTTGTTTGATGTAAAAACAAATGGAATCAGTTGGCGAAATTTTTGTCAAATATGACACTGACAAAGGGCCAAATTATCACAACTACACACGACAATATGATGAGTTGTTGAAAAATTTTAGAAACAAACCAATCAAATATTTGGAGATTGGCATTTTTCGAGGAGGCAGTTTGAGAGCATTCAGAGAAACATTCAAAGATGCGACGTGCATTTTAGGGTTGGACATCAATCATGATTGCAAAAAATACCAAGACATTGTAAATGGCATATTTGTTGAAATAGGTGATGCAACTAGTGCTGAATTTATAAAAGAAATCTCACAAAAACATGGAACATTTGATGTCATTTTAGATGATGGTTCTCATGTCAATCGTGATGTGATAAAAACATTTGAGTTATTGTTCCCATTATTGAATGACAATGGCTTGTACATTGTGGAAGACACTGAATGTTATAACTTTCCAGGATGCATTGATCCTCAATATGAAAATCATTTGCAATATTTTTTCAAGTACACTCCATTTTTGAATCAATGTCGCCCACATGACTCATGTGCCGATCCGTTCAAAATACAAAAAAAAACCAGAGACGTTTTTGAATATTCCATAGACAAAATTGAATACGGTTGTTCTTACATTGGAATTCACAAAAAAGTGAGACAACATTGGATTGAACATTAAATCCGCTTTTTTTGGATTTAAACGTATTTAATATATATATATAACAAACCCATGAAAATAGTAATAAATTCTCACATCAAATCAAATGTTGCATTGCAGCATTTGATGGAAAGTTTGAAAGAAATTGACAACAAAGAGTATGAAATTATTGTTGTCATTGGTGGATATTATGATTTAATTGACTATGAAATTTCCAAGGATGAAAACATTACATACATCCGTGCAAATCACAACAGCATAGACTTTACTGGATTGATAGCATTGTTAGAATTGTATAGTGAAAATGTGAATGAATATTACATGTATTTGCATGACACTTGCAAAGTAGGCAATAATTTTTATAAACTGCTCAAGTCAATCGACTTGACAAATGTGTCATCCATGAAAATAAACAAAAAGTTTTCAATGAATATTGGCATATATTCACAAAAAATAATCAATCACAATAAAAAATTTTTACTTGGCAAAAAAAACAAGGATGAAAATCGATGCATGGAGTTCAAATCTGTCAATAATGGCGAAGACCACATATTCAACACTGATCCAAATAAAAAAGTGTTGAATGATTATGATGGGTGGATCAAAACAGGGCCAACTGATTATTACAAAACTGGAACAATGAGAATAGTTGAATACTATCCACATCTAGATTTATACAAAATAAAAGCGAATTGGGGTCAGGAAAAAATGGTATGGACATTGAATGTTTGATTTCATTTTGCACCATCATCTTGATTCAAAAAAATTTTTTTTTGTGTTTTGTGTTTTTGTGTTTTTTATATGCATGTGTGCATGTGTGTGCATGTGCATGTGCATGTGTGCATGTGTGTTTATTCCCATTCAATCTTAACCAGGCGTGCATTACCCATGCTCTTGAGCGATTTGAGTTCACGACCAAGTGCTTTTGTGAGTTTGAGAGTTGTGCCGCATTCACGCTTGATGTGTTCATAGATTCGGCCACCGCGTTCAAGTGCGCGCATGATTTCCAGAGACACAATGATCCCCTTCCACTCGGAGACTCCATCATGGTTGGATGTGATGCACTTTGGGCGTTGCAATGAGTCCTCAACACGTGATGCATCAATAAGATCGTGCAAGTTCTCCTGCATTTTTTGCATGTCATACGAGGTTTCAACTGCCAGCCGAATGTTGTATCCACCGTTGCTGAACACAACTGTGCCGTCCTCTTGCTGCGTGCTGAACGTCTCCAATCCAGTCGTGCAAGGAATGCGAACATGCAGTTGTTGCAGTGGGCTTGGCGCATGTGTGCGAGTGTGCACAATCAAGTCTCCACGCCTGAAACCATGTGTTTGGCTGAACTGGTTGGTGTTGCATCGCCACACATTGACTTGCAGTTCTTCTGTCGAGTCAAACCCGCAACCACCGCTGCTTCCAGTGTTGAACGGCATGCGCTGGTCAATCGAGTTGTACAACTTATCAGGCATCTCCTGGTAGGTTGCGTAGAGGCGACGAGTTGCGGGATTCACGAGATTCCGTGGACTCATGCGGTGCGGTTGAGCAGTAAGAAGCATGATTTGTTCGCGGATTTCGGCGGTTTGTTCGTCGCAGTTGTGGTTCTCAATGGCACCGGATTCAAACGCAGCCTGAATTGCACGGATAGTCAATTCATTCTCGTATTCTTCTGCGTTGGGGTCATCGCTGTCATCATCGTCTTGTTGCCGCCTGCTGCGAACAACGATGGGAATGTTGTTGTACCACTCACCCGTGCGGTCTTTAGGACCGGAAACTAAGTTCTTGCCACTGCGAGGCATGGTCTGGAGAGGCACATCGTCTGGATTTTCCATCATGCTGACGTACTTTTCAATGTCCGCCATTTCAATGCGGCGACTGATGTAAATCTTGATGGCCATGTTGTCGTGAAAGCCGAACATGCGACCCATGAGCCCTTGCAGCACCACATCCGTTTTGGAGTCTTTGGAAGTTTCGATGACGAACGAGATGTGCTGCTTAGGCACGCGCTTGCCCATGCGGCACATTCCGCGAATGAAGATGATCGTGTTTTGCTGAGGCGCAACGGCAAGTTCATCCATGGACTGCATGCTGCCTGGCTGGTGGTACTTTGTTTCAGCATCATACACGCGATGGGCCCACCCGTACTCGGTGGCCACACCAATGCAAGCAGACATGTTGTCGGTTCCCTTGGAGTCGCGAACACGCACAATGGCATACTTGGCGGCGGCAGATGTGGCAGGTGCTTCTCGGATGGCTTGAGCAACAACCTCTGCAGGAGACAGGCGGGGGTCAAACTGCATGATGGCACCAGCTTGCAAGAAGTGTTTGGGGCCCTTGTAGCCGGCAGCAGGCTCGAGACGCACAACGCGCTTCTTCTGGCTGTTATGCCAGATGTTGCTGAGCTCAGAGAAAGGAGTAGCAGACACGGTCAAGACGTAGTTATTGCGTTCGCCTTCAAGGTTGGAAATCTCTCCATCAGCCGTGATGCAGAGATTTTTGAAGAATTTGTGAGGGCGGTTGGTCTTGTCTTGGGCATAGTGTGCCTCTTCCCAAATGAAGAGCGTGTTGCGAGCAACCGTGGGCTGGGCTGCATTGTGCTCGAGTTCGGCACCACACCACACTTGGATGCGTGATTCCAACATGTTGATTGTGGTTTGATTGCATGAGCTTGTGTGTTCGGTTTGGACATACAGACGAATGAACTCGGTCTTGGATGCACGGAGTTGTTCGGAAAGCTCATTTTCAGCATTGCCGCAAACAATGACGGCGCGTTCAATCCGGGGGTTAGTGCACAACATGTTGCATGCGACGTACAAGAACGTCTGGGTCTTACCTGACTGTGGGAATGCAAGAAGCACGTTCCAGCGGTACTCCTCTTCAAAGGCGGCAATGACTTGCTTGGCAGCAGCAATCTGGTTCGGGTAAGCCATAACAGCATCTTGGACGGGGGCGACGACTTGGTCTTGGACAGGAGCGACGACTTGGTCTTGGACAGGAGCGACGACTTGGTCTTGGACAGGAACTTGAACGGGAGCAGCAGCAGAAGCAGCAGCAGCAGCAGCAGCAACTGCGTTCTTGTGCATTTTGCTGGACTCATGACGAGAGCGATTGCCCTTGTCATTTCCACCAGCACTGGTCCATCTTCCGCCACAAATGGAGCAGATGGTCTTGGGACGAGCGGGAGAAGCGGAAGCGGAAGCAGAAGCGGAAACGGAAATAGTAGACATTGTTCTTGAACGACTTTTGAAAGTATACGACTAACTAACGAGTGGAAAACTAATTCTCAAAAACAGAATTTGGGAAAAGCTTTCAATTTTTTTTCCATCGTATGTGATTTCGGGATGACATCGGATGACATTTAGCCCGATTAAATTTAGTTTGAAAATGACATTTTGTATGTGTGTAATGTATACATATATAATAAAATGGTTTTTGTGGTTGTGGCTCACTACAATGAGGACACTTCATGGGTAAATAATTTGAAATACAAATATCAAATCATATCAAAAGCAGGCATTCCACGCGAACATCCTCCCAATAAAGGAAATGAAGCATCATCTTTTTTGCAATACATCATATTCAACTATGACAATCTTGATGATGTAACCGTATTTGTGCACGGGCACAGAAATGACTGGCATCACAAGGAAAACATGGATGAAAAAATAAACAGAATGGAGTTTGACAAAGACTATTATAATATAAATACAAATGACAATGGAAATAGCTTGACACCGTTATTGAAGCATCCAGAATCACTTGCCAAAATGAAACAAATGCTGCCTCAACTGGGAAACATTTTGAACATTCGATTTGAACCCGAAAAAATAATCTACAGAAATTCGGCACAGTTTTATGTGAAAAAAGAATTAATCAAAATGCATTCCAAAGAGACGTACTTCAAATTGCATGCATGGTTAATGTATAACAGGGAAACTTCATTTTTCACAGGCAGAGCATTTGAATACATATGGCACATCATTTTTACGGGAAGCCATGTGGATGTTTACTAAATTGAATTAGTAAGCCATGCCTGGATGAGGAACGCCTAGAATCTCACCTGCATTGTCAAATGTTCCGTCGCCCCCACCTTTTTTATCAGAAGGTTTATTGGCACTCAGGTCATGCAGCCGGCGATAAGTGGCGACATGTTTTTGCATGAATTTCTTCGTTTTGCCGCGCGTTTTCTCCCAAAGTCTGTGTCGCAAATAACACACAATGGACAAGCGAACGGCGTCCTTGTTTTCCAGGTGGATGGGAAGATTGCCGTGCCACTCGTGCACATCCATGAACAGCACATCGCCGGTGCGCACATTGACGCCGACGCCATACTGTGGGAAGCACGTCTCACCACCAGTGTATTTCCCGCGCTCAATGACCACCAAGTTGCCGAAGCCCTCGGCATCATCGCCGCGGTCGGTGTGAATGGTGGTCTTGTAATTCACATTGGTCGTCACAGTGGTGAAAGCAGTGTCGGCGATTTTAAAATAGGTTTGCTTGGCCTTGCGATGCTGCCTCTTGTAATGATCGGGTACAATTTTCTCGTAATAACTGTCAATCTCTCGAATGAGAGGAATCAATTTCTTAAATTTGTCGGGATACAACATGTTGAACCGTGTTTCGCGCACGGCGGGGTTCAGTTTTATGCCGTGCTTTTTCAGCAACATCTTCTGGCTGGGTCCGAGCGAGTCAAAGTAGCCGACAATGTTGGTCATTGCGGCGATGTCTTTCTCGGTCTTGGCTTTTTTTGAACGCGTTTTGGTCTTGAGTCCAGATGTCAGCCGGCGATTGGTGGACGTGGTGCGTGCAAAGTCAATCATGTTTTCATAAAACGTGTCGATTTTCTCCTTGGACAACTTGTTCTTCCTAAACTTGAGGAGGAGGCGGTTGTCATCGGTGTAAACATCTGCATCGTCATTGATGATGATGTCAATGAGAGATGGAGTGACAAATTGGTGCTTATGCTTCTCCATGCCGGCATCTGTGATGTTTTTTTTGACATAATAAACGTCAATGCCACCTTTTTTTTCGTGCTTTACGATCATTTATATTTATATGGTGTTCAATGCAACGTATAAATTATGTCAATATATTTTTAAAAATGTCGTTATACATATATCTCCACGATGAACCACCTTTTTTACAAGTCGTTGACCACTGCTGTCATTGTGTCAATCGTTTTTTTAGTATTGAATCATTTTGATGTATATTTAGAAGAATCACATAACATTACCGGATACAGAAAAAATTTATTGAAGGCACCTGTGCAGTTCGTACTAATCTTCGTGGTCAGCATGACGGTCATGTATTTTTTCTCGCAATGGTTTCATGTTAAAAATTGAAATTATCATTTAATATTTTTTTTAAAAATTGATTCAAGTTAATCACTACCATGTCTAACATTAAACACCTGCAACTATGGACAGTGCAACAGTTGGTTTAATTTTAGGCTATATTTACATTTTGACTTCCCCGCACAAGAAAGCAAACAATCGTCGCAAAATCGGGCTCAGCACGCTGCCACATCATCGACTGAACACGTATTTGACCAGTTGTTGCGACCTGGATGAGTTGTATTTTGAAAAACTTTACCAAGTTCGAGTGAACTCCACCTTGGAACTGCGCACGATTGAGTCCAACCTGCATTCGCATTTTGAAGCACTTCGCCGTCGTCGCGAGTGGTTTGAATTTGATTCCCCTGACTTGGTGGACGAATACATCCGCACGTTGCCAGAATTTATGAATGAATGCAGTCTGAACGACATCCAAGACTTACAGCATTCCGACAATGACATGATGCAAGAAAAGCAGTTGATACAGATGCAAGTGGCCGCTCCGCTTGCACCAGTCGCTCCGCTTGCACCAGTCGTCGCCAAAGCATACAGCCCACAAGAAGACTACTTCAGCCACATGCTCGAACCTGGACATACGCCTCGCCGAATTCAGTCCGAGCTGTTTGACGCGTTTTGGGAAAAAACGGCCACAATGCAGAACTACAAAGGCATCGTGCAGTGGCCCACTGCTGTTGGAAAAACCATTGGCATGCTTTCGTTGTTCTTCATTTCATTCAAGCGCCGTTCAGCACAAGGCAAAATATGGAGAGGCTTGTTGGTCGCACCACAAAATGACATATTGAACACCATCGCAAAGCACATCAAAAAACTAGAAAAATGGGGAATTGTGGTGATTTCCGGACATGATGCTCAGTTCCTAGATGCATTGAGCAATTGTCCTCTCGACAAACACGCATTGATAATAACCACACACGCATCCCTAACCAGCCGTAAAAAATGGGAAATGCTCCCAGAAATTCATCATTGTCACTATGATGAAGTTCATCAAATCACCGGAACGCAGTTGTTTCAACTCCTCATGGAATGGATCCCAACATTTGCGTATTTGACGGGAACATCCGCCACCCCTAAAACATGCAGTCCCGATCAACACGAAGCACTGCATAAGCTGTTTGGAACTCCACTATCCGTGTTGCACCAATGCGAAATGGACGAAGCCGTCAACGAGGGTTGGATTGCACAACCCAAGATCATGGCGAATGTGGTTGACTGTGGCGCTCGTATTGCAGAGTTTGTCGGAATAATTTCGCAAAGCATTGCACAAAAACGAGCGGACGGAAAATGGAAGTATGGCAAGGTCATCGTTTATTTGGAGACAATCGTCGATGTGCAAAACGCGGTTCGGTGTGCACTTGAACATTTCAACAGAACCGCGTCAGTTTACATGGCAGTCAAATCCACGAACGATGAATCGTGCAATGAATCCGACATCATAGTTGATGGCGCTAAGACCGATAAACAATTCATAAGCGATGAAGCCGACGGCCTACCACGTATCCTGTTTGCATGCCAACGATATCGCCAGGGTTCAGACATTTTTGGAATCGAGATGACCATGGTGTTGTTCAATTCAACGATTGCGACCAATGTGTTTGTGCAAATCATGGGGCGCGCTCTTCGCAAGGACCTTGGATACGACCACAAAGAAGGCTGGTGCGTGATAGTAAAAACACGCGGCCAGGACGACGCCAATGCACCCGAAGATGTGCTGAACAGCATACTTCTTGAATTCGCAAATTTCATGCTGACTTCGACTTCATCGATCACCAAACAAAAAATCCGTGAATTTGTGCTGCAGTTCTTGGTTCCATTACGAGTCGACAATGGCAAGAATTACTCCATTGAAGAAACGGTTGAACGCATGCAGTGCATGTATTTGCGCAAAGAATTTGCATCTGGCAACAAGTCCATGCGCGAATACTGCAATGAAAAAGGAATCGACTCCAGTTTTGAATATGCTGAACTCCGCAAAAAAGAACCAGGAGTGCCTCTTCCAGCCGACATTCCGTGTCGCCAAAATGAAACCGTGTTCATGTTCTTTCACCCAAATGAACCACGAATGGAAAAAACGGAATTTGAAAACTTGCTGAGAATCCACAACTTGGACACGTCTCACAAATATGAAGCATGGCGAACATCCGAAGAAGCACATGCCAGCTATCCGTCAATTCAACACATCAGTGATGGATACTTTGGCGCAAACAACACAAACTTCAACTCGTTGCTGTCAACAGACTCAAAAAGAACAACGCGACGATAGCTGGTGATAAAATTGAAAAATTCTTTTGCAAAAATTCAAAATTCAAAATTTAAAATCAAAAATTTTTCCATTTTTTATTTTGTAATTGACTCAAACAAAAAATAAAATACTAACAAGTTGTATGTAAATGTCGTCATCCGATTCAAGTTCATTATCATATGAATCAGATTCATCTCTCAAATTTTTGGATCCAACGGACGTTGACGATGTGTTTGATCCAGCGTTGGTAAGGCTGATGCAGGATCCACCTCCAGAAAGGTCGGCCATTCCGGTTCGGACCAACCCGATTCTCACTCCGCCAAAGGACGGGTTTTTCGTGTTTGCAACATGCATTTTTCATGCTGCGATCGTACCGGAGGGAATGGTTATTCGGACCAAACAGTGTCCAATCAATCTGCGCATGATTGCTAAAAACAATTTAGGATGTTCCGACGGAGGGATGCCCCGGCAGTTCATGGATATTATGCCAACCATCATGCGAAACAATAAAACGGCAGAGGACATATTAAAAGAGTCCATGATTGCATGTTTATCTGGAGTAAGATCCACTTGCAGTGCATTTGAAGCTGCACATGCGCCTGAATCTGCGAATCCTGACCAATTTGCCAAAATGAAAAGCGAAGTCAATGTGAAATGCCAAGACATTGAAAAAAGAATCAAAGATGTTGGTGTCAGTGGGTTGACCGATTTAAAAAAATCAAAACAACAACAAGAACAACTGGCGGTGTTATTTAACGTGCATGAAAAAGGCAACGGATTGACTAATGTCGTTTATTTCGGCACAATTTTGGCATTGGATGAATCATTCTTAGAAAACCCCGAACGAGTCATTATGGAGAGTTTGATCTTCCAAAAAAGTTTTATAAATTATGGTCTTCCTAAAACAAGATACATACCAAGCAAAACATATCATTTGAATGAGCCATTTAATTACGCAACCAGAGGCAATCCGTTGGATGATTTCATTGATAACCTGTATTGTCATTTGCATTTGGCAGTGGGATTGAGACTAGATGGCGCATCTTACACGGTGCAACTGGATGTTGACCTGCGCACACTAAAGGCAAACGATCCCACTAGTCCGAACACTATCACATTGGACGAAGTGGTCAAGTTGCTGGTGAGTCAAACCTTGACCCGTCGTGCAGTTGATTTGGTATGCGAAAAGCACTCCGCATTAGTTGAAAAAAAAGAAGTGCTCATTCGCCTCAGTGCAAATGCAGATACCTGGCAAGTTGCTTTATTTGATCACGGATGTTCTGAGATTTACATGGAAGGCTATCCACAAGTGTTGCACATAGGGCCAGAACACAAAACCACCAAAAAAAAGAAGAGAAAAGTTGTATTAAGCGCACCAGCGCATGGGAGTAGACCGCAACGCACTCAAACGATTCATTTGAAAAGAATGAGAGATTATTTAATGAACGATGCTGATCAAGATGAGTCGTTCACTACACTTTTGAGGAAGCATCAACACACCAACAGTTCCAACAGTGAAAGTTCAGATGAAACCATTACTCCTTCCACTCCCAAACAAGAACTATCCGATGTAGAAGGTGGCAGCAAACGACGCAAAACACGAAAACGTAAGCGAACAAAACGAGCCCGATGATTTATGCCCATTTCAAAATGATATAGTATTTTTTTAAAATATTAAGCGTAAATTATAAAATGAAATACATTAATTTTAAAACAACTTAAATATAATGTTATTGTATAATCTAAAAAATTGAAAGTCGGAATGCAGTCGCAACAAACATCAGCATCGATAATTACAACCAACCACCACAATCATTTGACAATGGCCGCTGTTGCAAACTTCAAGTCGTCGATTATTCGGACTCGTGATATTTTAAGAGGTCCTGGAGTTGCCATTACTGGAATGGATTCCATGCGACACATTTGTTTATATTTGTTGGCAAGGTATGTCAACATTGAAAAGGCGAAGGAGCTGGGTGTTCCTGAAAAATTTGCATGGGAGGAATTGATGCGTGTTGCGCAAACTGTGAAGGGGGGCGTGCAATTCGCGTTTGACTTGTTTTATCACAAAGAGGATGATTGCTTGATTGCACATTTTGACCGGTTGTTCGGAACAGAGAAGTTTTCATTTGACATCAAAATCCCTGCGAAACACAAAGAGATCATGGACATTGTGAACCGAATTGATGTTCGCGTCACCGACGAATGCATGGATTTGCTGGGATGGGTGTATGAACAGCATTTGGGCACCGGTTCTTCGTCATCTTCGCGAGACTTGGGACAATACTTCACGGATCGCGCCATTTGCGAATACTTGGTGCGCATCTGCAACCCAGGATTTGAAGAGGACGGTGTGCCCGAATCCATTTGCGACCCGACCATGGGAACCGGCGGTTTTCTGACAACGGTTATCAAGCATTATCGTCGAGCACACGCCGACAAACCCATTGACTGGAAAGTGCAGTCCAAGGAAATCCATGGATGCGACACAGATCCCAAGGTTGCAGGCATTGCAAGATTGAACTTGTTCATGGAGACGGGAGGACACCTGGCCGAAAATTTGCTGACGCGTGATTCGCTTTACAATGACTTGCCTCAAACTGGGTACAAGGTGATTTTGGCAAACATGCCATTTGGCGTGAAACACTTGGTTCATGCCGACTGCTGCGAAAGAGTAAAAGATTTGAAAATCCGAACCACGAAATCAGAGCCGCTCTTTTTGCAGCTGATGATGGTTTCTCTCAAGTTGGGCGGCAGATGTGCGGTGGTTGTCCCCGATGGAATGCTCGTAAACAGTTCAAATGGCCACAATGGCACCCGAAAATATTTACTGGACAATTTCGAGCTAAGGCGTGTCATCAAAATGAGCGGACAGTTCTTCATGAACACGACCATTCAACCGTCCATTCTGTTCTTCGAAAACACTGGCAACCCAACGACCACTGTCGAGTTCTGGGATGTTGTCAGGGGGGCAAATGGCGAAATCCAGGAAAAAATGGTGCTTTCTGTTCCAAGAGCAAATCTTGATGAGTCTTGCTCTTTTGACATGCGTCGCTATCAGGAAGCGAAGATTGTTGCAAATCCCAACGGGTTCCCCGTGAAACCTCTGTCGGAGATCTCAAATTATGCCAATGGCAAAACGCTGTTGTCTGCTGAAAAAATAGAAGGAGGGGAATATGACGTCATGGGTGGAGGCATGTCATACAATGGAAAAACAAACAAATTCAATCGCGAAGGGGAAACCATCAGCATAAGCAAAAGTGGAACTGCTGGATTTGTGCAGTTTCACAACAAAAAATACTGGGCAGGGGACTGCCTTACCATTGTTCCCAAAGACAATTCATGCGTAGCAATCAAATATTTATACTATTATCTCAAATTGAATGACTTGACAAAGTCCACCGTTGGAAGCACGATTCCGCATTGCAAATGGGAAGACATTGAGAATATTCCTATAACGGTTCCACCTTTGCCCATCCAGCAAGAAATTGTCGCAACACTTGATCGCATCTATGCACCAGGCACGCCCGAGCTCGCAGAGACAGTCAAGATGACCAACCGAGCAATGGAGCTTGTTCTGGCAAATCCGGATGGTTCCTCGCTTGAATGCATCGTTGAGGCACAACGCCTCATTCGGAAATCGGCGCAAATGGTGGCGGATGTCAGGGCGCAAATGGTGGCAGTCATGAAGTCAGTCAGTTGTCGTGGATTTCCAACGACCACGATTGTGGACAAATGTTCCATGATGATTGGTGGAACTCCTCTTCGCAGCAAAACGGAATATTATCAAGACGGACAACACGTATGGGTATCTGTCAGAGAACTGAACAACAATGTGATCACGTCCAGCAAAGAACGCATTAATGACCAAGGTGTCAAAAATTCAAACGTCAAGCGCGTGGTCAGAGGAAGTGTGCTGATGTCATTCAAGTTGAGCATTGGAAAATGTGCAATTGCTGGCGTGGACTTGTACACCAATGAAGCCATTGCTGCGTTCAATTCATTCGATGAAACGGTGTTGTCAAACAAATACTTGTATTATCATCTTTCGACGATGGACTTTAGCGACTGTGGAAAGGGTTCAATCGGAATAGGAAGCATGAACAAAGAAAGTTTATCCAAACTCACAATTTCCCTTCCTCCAATTGAGTTTCAGCACTCTATGATTTCCCGGTTGGATGCGCTTCAAGCGCAACTAACGTCATTGGAAACACTTCAACGGCAATCAGAAGACAATGCCCGTTTCATCTTGGAATCCTATCTCATCGTGTGATAAATCATTGTCATTTAAATGTAAAAAATGTAAAAATGTTTTTTTCTTGATAAAGCAATGTGTTATGACGATGTCATAATGCATTGTGTTCATGTTTAGAACAGGCTCGAATTGCCCCAGCCCGCTTCATTCGCGGCAACCGGTTCAAAATCCATCACTTGCGT
>Ga0194133_10002015_pt1 | contig 32900 bp, 48 predicted proteins | sample TA2KigOf40mmetaG_FD_155448 | JGI IMG/M metagenome (GOLD analysis project Ga0194133, IMG submission 155448) | Freshwater microbial communities from Lake Tanganyika, Tanzania - TA2015055 Kigoma Offshore 40m | ecosystem: Environmental > Aquatic > Freshwater > Lake | place: Tanzania: Lake...
GGCAGATTGTGACGGCGCAGAGCGGCAAGTACTCGATGCGATTGGAGACGCAGCACCACATCCGCACAGGCACCTACAAGGACGAATACGGTCACGGCCAAGGCGGCTGGCACATCGAGCGCGGTGCACCACCGAAGCCGCTCGGAGCGATGTGGATGAGGGTATCTATGCTTCATTCAAGAGCAGGTCTCGACCTCAAGATGGAGTTCATCCCAACATGACCGAAAGCGAACGCAGGAAAGTCTCCGCATGTGTCGCGCAGTTCGTGGAGAACATGAGCGCGGACAGCGTGGTCATCTTGTGGACAGAGGTCGCCAAGGACTCGACGAAGGCGAAGGTCGCCTCGTGGGGCAACCAGTTTGCCATCAAGCAGATGGTCATCGACCTTGCCAACGAGTACGATGATGGGAATGATCCCGCGATCAAGAAGGGCAGAACGAAGTGATCGACCAACCGCGTGCCGTCTCCGTCCAGACCGTCCTTCAGTGGGCACAACTCCTCGTACTCATCATCGGTGTCGCCGGGGTCTTCATGACCGTGGGGCGCAAGGACGCGGTTCTCGAAGCCAACAGCACGCAGATCGCAGAGTTGAGGTCGATCTGTTCGGACCTTGCACGCGTTACTGGCTCGCTGAGTTCTACCGATGCGGCGCACTCGACGCAGATCGCAAGCATCGAGAAGCGGCTCGACAGATTAGAGACCACGAGGTGAGGACGATCTGCTACGAGGTCTTGTTCGCCTTGGGGGTCACTACCATCGTGGCGGCAGCGATCGCGCTGTACGCTGCGCTCCTTCCACACTGATCACAACTCCAACCTGAAAGGCACACATGAGCACGAAGAACATGACGAAGAACTGGAAGACCACGGGACTCGGTGTTGCGGCGATCATGACCGCAGCAGGCGCGGCACTCACTGCGCTCACCGACGGCAGCGATGCGACCGTGCCTGACTGGGGTGCGCTGATCGCGGCGGTGATCGCGGGTGTCGGTCTGATCTTCGCCAAAGACAGCGACAAGTCTGGACTCTGATGTACGCTCTCTTCAGGGCGGTGCTCGACAGCCTGCTCGGATGGCTGACGGGCGAAGCACGCAACCGAGGACAAGCGACCGATGCGAAAGAAGACAGAGAACTGCAGACGAAGATCGGCAAGCGGATCGAGGCTCACCTGCGCGAGCGTCGCACTGCTACTGGCGAGCGGTATGGTGGGCTGCACTCGGACGGTGCTCGTGACCGAGGACTCTCCGATCAGGACTGGCCCGGCGGTCAAGGCTAGGGTGTACACGCTCGACCCCGACGGCAAGTGGCTGCTCGGAGACAACGAGGTCGCAATCCCCGAGGGCTGGTATGTCGTCCCGCCGTCCTTCGTCAAAGAGTGAAAGCCACATGGCGATCATCGAGCAGCAGATCGACCGCGTGCTCGCGCTGACTCAGGCGGAGTACCAGACGCTCGTCCAGATGCTGTCAGAGATCGAATCGAACGCACGGCTCTCGCAGCGCGAACGGACTCGCGCTGCGGGATTACGCGCTCGGGTACAGCAGGCGCGTCGAGGATGGGGCAAGCGGTGACGCTGCTACACGGCGACTGCCTTGCGGTGCTGTGCGAGTTGCAGGACGCGAGCGTGGACGCGGTGGTCACCGATCCTCCGTACGGTCTGTCGTTCATGGGCAAGAAGTGGGACTACGAGGTTCCGAGCGTCGAGGTGTGGCGCGAGTGCCTGCGCGTACTGAAGCCCGGCGGTCATCTGCTCGCCTTCGCGGGTACGCGCACGCAGCACCGCATGGCGTGCAACATTGAGGACGCGGGCTTCGACATCCGCGACATGATTGCGTGGGTGTACGGGAGCGGCTTCCCGAAGTCGCTCGATGTGAGCAAGGCGATCGACAGGGCGGCAGGGGCGAAGCGCGAGGTGGTAGGAATGTCTGCGCGTCATGGTGGTGGTGCAAAAGTTTTTGAGAATCAGGGCGGGACTGGATTTGCAACAAACGGCAAGCCTGACATCACCGCACCCGCGACCGACGCAGCGAAGCAGTGGGCGGGATGGGGTACTGCGCTGAAGCCTGCGATGGAGCCGATCACCGTGGCGCGGAAGCCGCTGATCGGCACGGTCGCGGAGAATGTGCTGCGGCACGGCACGGGTGCGATCAATGTGGACGGGTGCAGGGTGGGGACGGAGGATGATGATGATTATGGGCGAAGCGCGGCGGGAGCGGATGGGAAAGTGAATAGCGGGATATGGAGCAATGGGGCGCGTCCAAAGTTTGAACAGCAGGCGCACTCTCAAGGTCGCTTCCCCGCGAACATCATCCACGACGGCAGCGACGAGGTGGTGGGGCTGTTCCCGCAGACGGAAAGCCAACAAACGCGGTTTCGCGTGAAGGGGCGGAGTGCAGGCATTCTTGGCAAAGAAGGTGCGGACAGAGACTATATCGGCGGATTCAACGACAGCGGTTCCGCTGCTCGCTTCTTCTACTGTGCGAAGGCGAGCAAGCGCGACAGGGACGAAGGCAACCACCATCCCACCGTGAAGCCCACCGACCTGATGCGCTACCTCTGCCGACTCGTCACGCCACCGAACGGCATCGTGCTCGACCCGTTCATGGGAAGCGGCAGCACAGGCAAGGCGTGCGCGCTCGAAGGCTTCCGCTTCATCGGCATTGAGCGCGAGGCGGAGTACATCGAGATCGCCGAGCGTAGGATCATGGCATGTCAGACATCGAGCCGCTGAAGGACAGAATCCTGACGACCAACCGTCCCGCCGAGGACTTGCGGACGATCATGCGAGCGATGCGCGATGGCTGGGCTGTGCCGACCGATGTCAAGCGTGCAGCCGTGCTTCGAGCCATGCAGATTGTGAACGACCCGCTCGCCGACATGCGCGATGTTCAGCGGTCGAGCGAGTTCCTGCTCGCCATCGACAAGCACCTGCTCGACAGCATGAAGCAGGAGGACTCGATGCAGCGGCTCGACAACGGGCAGGCGACCGAGCGCATCGAACTCAAGCCGATCACCTTCGAGCGGCGCGACTGATGCCAGCCGCACTCCGCCTGCCGCCTCTCTACGGCAAGCAGCACGACGCGATCCACGACCCGGCACGCATCGTCGTCATCGAGGCGGCGACGAAGGTCGGCAAGACCGCCGGGTGCATGTGTTGGCTGCTCGGTCAGGCGTGGAACGATCCGAAGGGCGGTCACGCCTACTGGTGGGTCGCGCCCGTGTATCAGCAGTCGCGCATCGCGTTCGACCGCATGAAGGCGTGGATGCGTGAGGCGGACCCGCTGAAGACGATCTGGAAGTCGCACGACACTGAGCAGTGGATCGAACTCGCCAACGGCAACCGCATCTCGTTCAAGTCAGGCGAGAACAGCGACAACCTGTACGGTGAGGACGTGTACGCGGCGGTGCTCGACGAGGCAACTCGGATGCGTGAGGAATCCTGGCACGCGGTGCGCTCGACGCTGACGGCCACAAAGGGCGCGGTGCGGATCATCGGCAATGTACGAGGGCGCAAGAACTGGGTGCACGCTCTGGCGCAGCGTGCCGATGGCCAGACAGTCGCGTACCACAAACTCACCGCATACGACGCGGTCGAGGGCAAGGTGCTCGCGCTCGCCGAGGTCGAGGCGGCCAAGCGTGATCTGCCCGAGCATGTGTTTCGCGAGTTGTATCTCGCCGAGCCTGCAGACGACGGCGGCAACCCGTTCGGGATGCAGGCGATCGAGGGCTGCATCGTGCCGCTATCGACCGACCCTGTCGCGGTGTGGGGCGTGGACTTGGCGAAGTCCCAGGACTGGACGGTCGTGGTCGGTCTCGATCGTGACTGCCGCGTCGCCATGATCGACAGGTGGCGCAGCGACTGGGGACAGACGCTATCGAGGCTGAAGGTCATCATCGGCGACACGCCTGCGCTCATCGACTCCACAGGTGTCGGCGATCCGATCGTCGAGGAGTTGCAGCGCAGTCTGCCGTGCGTCACCGCGTTCAAGTTCACCGCGCAGAGCAAGCAGCAACTGATGGAGGGTCTCGCCGCGAGGGTGCAGAGCAAGGGCATAGGATTCCCAGACGGCTGGCTCAAGGACGAGATGCAAGCGTTCGAGTTCGAGTACAGCCGAACAGGTGTGCGCTACTCTGCTCCGACTGGCTTGCACGACGATGGAGTCTGCGCTCTTGCGCTCGCGGTGCGTCACCTCGGCACCGTCGGCACGAACACGCTTGAGGTGAGGATCTTCTGAACCATGGGCATCCTCGATCTCTTCCGCACAAAGCAAGTCACAGACGATCAGAAGTACATGGAGTCGAGCGTGGGCGTGGTGTCGCTCTCGTCGATGGGCATGATGCCACAGTTCTCGATGACGAGGTCGGTGGACGCGTACCGCTCGTGGGTGTACGCGGCTGCAACGATCAATGCACAGGCGGTCGCTGCTGTCCCGCTGCGGCTGTATGTCCGCACCGATGTCGCGCAGTCGTCGAAGATGTGGTCGACACGACCAGTGCCACGCAAGCGCAAGGCGTACCTGCTCGGCGACAGCGAGCGCAAGCCGAGCGTGTCGGCGATGAAGTCCGCGCAACTGGCAGGTGACTTCGAGGAGGTCACCGACGCGCATCCAGTGCTCGAACTGCTCCGCAAGGCGAACCCGTACGAGGACGGCTTCGGGCTTGCCGTAAGCCGCATCCTGTTCCTGGAACTGACAGGCAACGCATACCTGCATGTCGTCACCGACAAGACGCTCGGCGTACCCGCTGCTCTGTACACGGTGCCCGCGCAGCATGTGACCGTGCAGCCCGGGCGCGAGCGTCTCATCGACTTCTACCTGTACGGCACGAACTCGCAGCAGATGAGGCGGTTCGAGTTGGACGAGATCATTCAGTTCAAGCGACCGAACCCGATGAGCCTGTACTACGGGTGCGGCAAGGTCGAGGCGGCGTACGGCGCGATCCAGTTGAACGCAGCGACGCACGAGATGGACTTGGGCTACGCGCAGAACATGGCGCGACCCGACTACGCGGCGATCGTCAAGGGCGGCGCGAGCGCGGAGTCGATGCGACGCTTCGAGGAGTCGATGCGGATGCTGCATCAGGGCGGTCGCAAGGCGGGACGCATGGTGGCGATCAGCGGCGACATCACGCTGCAGCCGCTCTCGTTCCCGGCGAAAGACACGGCAGGACGTGACGACATCGTCGAGGAGATCAGCGCGATCTTCGGCGTGCCTGTCACGATGCTGAAGGCGAACGACCCGAACCTCGCATCGAGCACGGCGGGCTACGCGCAGTGGCGCGAGAGCACGGTGTCGCCGATCTGCAGGCTCGACGAGGAGACGCTGAACGCACGGCTCCTGCCGCTGTTCGGCATCGAGGAGGACGCATACCTCGCGTACGACGATGCGGTTCCTGCCAACCGTGAGGCGGACGCACGCGAACGGGCGGCGGCGGTCGCAGGCGGATGGCGCACGCCCAACGAGGCGCGGCTCGAAGAGGGCTACGACGAATTGCCTGACCCCGAGGCGAACAAGTTGCACGTCGGCGGCCTGCCGCTCGGCGGTGCTGCGGCGGCGGGTGCGTCGCCGTTCCCGGGCTTGCAACTTGCGCTACAGGGATTGCAGCAGCAGGCGGCACCTCGCACGGTGATACAGCCTGCCGAGCCAGTCAAGTCGCTCCCGCCAGCCGAGGACGACCGCATCACCTTCGTGGTCGGCGAGACCGAAAAGGCAGAGGGCGACGACTGCGTGCGCGACAAGGTGCGGGTGCTGATCCGCGAGGGCTACGACCGAGATCAGGCGGTCGCCATCGCGTACTCGATGTGCAGCGAGAAGGCGATCGATGATGTCGATCTGAAGCCGACCACCGAGATGGCTGCACTCGCCAGTCGCGGTCTCGAACTTCGGGCCGAGTACGGTCGAGGCGGGACTGAGATCGGTGTCGCACGCGCACGCGATATCGGCAACCGCGAGAACCTGTCGCCCGAGACGGTGAACCGCATGCACTCCTTCTTCTCGCGGCACCGCGTCGATCTGGACGCAACGGGCGCACGACCCGGCGAGGACGGCTACCCGACTGCAGGCGCGATCGCGTGGATGCTCTGGGGCGGCGATCCGAGCGACCCCGACGGCGCAGGTGCAGGATGGGCTGCACGCAAAGTCGAGGAGTTGCGAGGCGCGGCGGAGAAGGCGTACGCGGACGAACGTGAGGCTTTCGTGCGTGCGGCGGAGCAGCGTGTCGCCGAGTACAAGGCACTGGAGATGGTGCACGGCGAAGGCGCGGACGCGATCAGCGAACTGCAGCGTCAGATCGCAGCGATGAACGAGCGGCAGGCTGCGCTGTCGGATGTGATGAAGGCTCTCGGCGAGGCGTTCGATGCTTGACAGAGTCGAGGGCATCCGCAAGGCAGTCGCACGGCTTCGAGCCGCAAGCGTGCCATCGACCGTAGTGCACTCGCCAAAGGGTGAGAAGGGCGACAAAGGCGAGCGCGGCGAGAAGGGCACATCGTTCAGGTGGAGAGGTCAGGTCCGCAAGGGCATGGGATTCTCGCCGAATGACGTTGTGCACTACAAGGGCGCGGCCTACCTGTGCCTCGCCGTGACGACCGACCCGCCACCGAGCGACTCGTGGGCGGTCATGTGCAAGGCGGAGGACGGGCGCGACGGACGCGACGGAGCGCAGGGTGCAGTCGGTCCACAGGGCGAGCAAGGCGTACAAGGTCCGCAAGGTGAGCCGGGAGCGGTCGGGCTTCGATGGCGCGGCGCGTACTCGCAGGGTCAACGGTACGAGGTCGGCGACATCGTCGGGTATGAGGGCGGCGCATTCGTGTGTGTGGCGGCGACGATGCAGTCGCCCGTGACAGGCGCTGGATGGCAGGTGCTCGCCGAGGCAGGCAAGACGGGGTCGCGTGGACCGAAAGGCGAGCGCGGCGCAGACGGCACCTCGGCGACGATCGCGGACGGCGACTATGGCGACATCATCGTCAGCAGCAGCGGCACGGTCTGGACGCTCGACACCTTGCAGAATGTGCTGACGGTGTCAAACACGACCGAGACTTCATCCACAAGTACGGGCGCGATCGTGTGCTCTGGCGGCATCGGCGCGACGAAGGCGGTGCGCGGTGGGAATGACTCGTTCTTCAATAGCGTTCGTATCGGTCGAGGGTCATCAAATCTGTCTGACAACACCGCCGTCGGTGAAGCCGCACTCTCGGGCAGCGGCAACACGGGCACACAGCAGACTGCGATCGGAAAGAACGCGATCTTTTCAGCAAGCACGGGAGCATTCAACACGGGGATCGGCTATCAGGCTTTGTACAGCAACGGTGCAGGATCAAGCAACACAGCGATCGGAGCGAACGCGCTATTCAGTAATCAGGGCGGCACACTCAATCTTGCGAACGGGCTGAACGCGCTCTACTCAAATGTGAGCGGCAACTACAACGTCGGACTCGGTGTCAATGCTTTGCAGAACGCTACAGGCAGCGACAACATCGCAATCGGGGTCAATGCGCTGGTGTCTCAAACGAGCGCGAACGACAACACTGCAGTCGGATATGAGGCAGGGCAGTATGTCACCGATTCGCGCAACGTTTTCGTGGGTAAAGGTGCGGGAGTCAATGCAAGCGGCACGGCGAGCACGCGAGCAACGACTTCGCAGGAGTGCGTGTTCGTCGGAGCGCACGCGCATCCGGTTGGGACGGGCGACGACAACAGCATCGTCATAGGTTATAACTCGACAGGCGATGGATCGAACACGACCGTCATCGGGACGACGAGCACAACGCAGGCACGGGTGCGCGGCGCAACGCTGCTATCGACTGGCGCAAACGGTCAGAGCACCATCTTTGGGCAGTCCACGACTCTGCTTTCAGGCTTGAGCGGAGAGTCGGTCACAGCAGCGAACCTGATCCCGGCGAACTGCGTGGTCATCGGTGTCAGTGTGCGAGTCACGACAGCGATCACCGGGGCAGACAGTTTCACCGTGCGTGAAGATTTAGGAGGCAGCGTTTATCTAGACAGTGTTGCTACGACGGTCGGCACTACAGCCATCGGAGTTGGAGCCAACGGATACCCCATTGCATTCGAGTCTGCTACGGACATCAAACTGGTCGCAAACGGATCAAACTTCACAGGCGGAGCGGTGCGCGTGACCGTTCACTACATCTCGATGGAGGCGGCGACATCGTGATGCACGATGACTACTACCCCACAGCAGCGGCAGCGTGCCTTATCGTGCAGCACCTTGACATCATGGCACGCGAGATCGAGGGCGTTCTCAATGCGGGATCGGTAGACGAGATCGCACGACTCGCACCGCTCGCAGAGCACATCGAGCAGACGATGCTCAAACCATACGTGTACCGTTATTCGACGACCATGCAGCGCGACAACTGGATGCGAGCAGCGCACGCGGCTCGTGTCGCATTAGGAGATAGCAAATGAACCGTGACACCATCGCAAGGATCAAGAAGACCGTGCAGTCGCTCGCGCCCGAGTTGGAGGTGTTGCGCGGTGAGAAGGGCGAGAAGGGCGACTCGTTCCGATGGCGCGGCAAGTATGTCGAGGCACGCAAGTATGCGCGGTTCGATGTTGTGACGAGAGGTCGGTCGGCGTATCTGGCGACCGAGATGACATCACAGCAGCCACCTGATGCTCCGTGGGTCTGCATCGCGCAAGCGGTGGACGGTGATCCGGGCGAGCGCGGTGAGCGCGGCGTGCAGGGCATGATCGGCAAGCAGGGCGAGGTCGGTCCAGAGGGTCCACGCGGCGAGCGCGGTGAGCCGGGGCTGAGATGGGCAGGCGATTATCAAGTGGGGCGGCGGTACGAGGTCGGCGATGTTGTCGGTGCAGGAGGCGGCGCGTACGTTGCCATCGCGTCCACCGAGCAGACACCGCTCGGCGGCGCAGGGTGGAACACGCTCGCAAAGGGCGGAGAGACGGGACCGAGAGGACCGAAGGGTGAAACGGGTGAAGCGGGTGCTGCGCTCCTCGCTGTGGAATATCTCGTGATCGCAGGCGGTGGCGGCGGTGGCGGTGCAAGCAACGGTGGCTTGCGGTCAGGCGGCGGTGGTGGCGCAGGAGGATTTCGGACGAATGTAGGCGGATCGTTGCTCACCTTGTCAGGCGGATCGTACGCGGTGACGGTCGGCGCAGGTGGTGCAGCAGCAACAGCCAACACAACAGGAACCAGTGGGTCGAACAGCGTCTTTTCGTCCGTGACATCAAACGGCGGCGGAGGTGGAGGAACACCACTAGTAGTCGGAGCAGGTGGGAGTGGTGGATCAGGTGGCGGCGGCGCAGGATTGGGCACAGCACTGGCGGGATCGGGCAACACGCCAACTACCTCACCGAGTCAGGGAAATGACGGCGGCAATGGAGCATCGACAGGAACATTCCGTGGCGGCGGCGGCGGCGGCGCAGGCGCATTGGGCACATCGGCAGGTACTACTGTTGGCGTTGATGCACCCAACGGCGGAGATGGTACCGCGAGCGTCATCACAGGCAGCAGCAACACCTATGCAGGCGGTGGCGGCGGCGGTGCTGCTGCAAGTTTCGGTCCATTAGGCGCAGGAGGATCAGGCGGAGGCGGGGATGGCGCACTCGAAGGAACGAGCAACGCTGTTGCGGGAACAGTAAATCTCGGCGGCGGCGGTGGCGGCGGCGGTGGACTAAATGGTGCGAGTGCAGGGCAAATAGGGGCGGCAGGAGGCTCGGGTGTTGTCATCGTGCGCTACCTCGGCTCGCAGCGTGCCACTGGCGGCACCGTCACAGAGAGCGGCGGGTACTCGATCCATACATTCACATCATCGGGAACCTTTGAGGTCACATAAGGTAAACACATGGCACACTTTGCACGAGTTCACATCACTGGCAAGATCGACCGAGTCATCGTCGCGGAGCAGTCGTTCATCGACACGCTGCCCGACTCCGTGTTCTGGGTGCAGACCTCGTACAACACGCGAGGCGGCGTGCACTACGACAACGCCACTGGACAACCGAGCGCGGATCAGGGCAAGGCACTCCGCAAGAACTTCGCTGGCATCGGATACACGTACGACGCGCAGCGCGACGCATTCATCCCGCCGAAGCCGAGTGACGACGCGGTGCTCGACGAGGCAACGTGTCTGTGGCAGGTGGTAGAGGACTGATGTGCGGAGTCTGCAAGAGCGCAGCGCAACCGCGACTGCACTGGCTCGACTGGCGTGCCGAGCGTCAGGTCGTGCGATACGGTGAGAAGCAGGAGTCGTTCGCCGACCTTGAGTCCGCTCTGATGGGGCAGTTCAGCACGCAACTCGAACGAGAACTGCGGCGAATGAACGACGAGGCGGCACGTGCATACGCGGCAGCAATCCGCACTGGTGATGGCGATGCCATGCGAGCACTCGAAGCGGCGCAGCGTGCAGTCATCACGAGCCGCCCAGAGATCGCAGCGCAGATCGCTGAGGTCGGGCGTGAGTACACGAGGCTCATCGTGAACGCAGGCTTCGAGGCGGGCGCGCAGGGCTTCTTCGATGTGTCGGGCGAGCCGAGCCGCAGCGTGATCGCAGCGACCGCTCGTGCATCGCAGCGCATGGCTGACAGCGTCACGCGCACGCAGGCACGGCTCATCGGCAACGCCATCCGCACGGGTGTCGAGGAGGACTTGACGAGCCGCGAGGTGCAGCAACTGCTACGGGCAGGTGGACTCGACGCAGATCGAGCGCAGGCGATCGCAAGGACCGAGACCGCACGCGCATACAGCGACGGGCAGATCGCCGCGTGGAGGGACACGGACGGCATCGTCACTGGCAAGACATGGCTCGTGTCGCCGTTCGCGTGCGAGTTCTGCGATGCGGCTGCGATCGAGTTCGGCGACAAGGCGATCCCGCTCGATCAGGACTTCTACCCGCTCGGCTCCCAGATCATCGGCGAGAGCGGCAAGTCGCTCACCATAGGATTCGAGGCAGTCTCTGGTCCGCCACTGCACCCGAACTGTCGATGCAGTATCGACGCGGCACTGGAGGAACTGCCAGAGGGCGAAGGCGAAGGCATATTCGAGGTCACAGTCACATGATGCACCACAAGACACTTGACGCGGCATACAGCAGCGAGGACGGCACCAAGTTCGTCGCCACCATCACAACCGACACGATCGACCGCGATGGCGAGGTCGTGATCCCGGCAGGCATGAACAGCAAGGAGTACGAGCGGAACCCCGTGCTGCTGTACGCGCACGACCCGAAGATGCCGATCGGCAAGATGGAGACGCTGCGGCGCGGCGACGGCAAGATCGAGGCAGACTTCCGACTTGCGCCTCGACCGCAAGAGCATCAGGGCGAGTGGCTGCCCGACACCGTCGGTGCGCTGATGAAGTTCGGCGCACTGCGCGGCGTGTCGATCGGATTCCACGCGCAAGCCAACGGGATGCGGTCGGCAAGCAAGGCGGATGTCGAGCGGTACGGTGACGGCGTGAAGCGCGTGTTCTCGAAGTGGAACCTGCTCGAAGTCTCGGTCGTAAGTGTGCCTGCAAATCAGGAGGCACTCGTCACGGCGATCCAGAAGGGCGTGGCGACGGCGGAGGCAGTGAAGGCTCTGGGCATCAAGGCAGACCCGCCTGCAAAGCCGAGCGAGCGCATCGAGGGCAGCGAGCGCAACCCCGAAGGATCGGCTAGCGACACACGCGGCGGCATCGAGATCGACGAGGCAACCGAGACCGCGCTCAAGAACAAGGTCGAGGAGCACAACGAAAAGCACGGCGACGAGGCAGGTAAGAAGGTGAACCTCGGCATGTTGAAGGCGGTCTACCGTCGGGGCGCGGGTGCGTTCAGCACGAGCCACCGTCCCGGCATGACACGGAACCAGTGGTCGATGGCTCGGGTCAATGCGTTCCTGTATCTCGTGCGGCGAGGGCGACCTGAGAATCCGAAGTACACGAGCGACTACGACCTACTGCCCAAGGGACATCCGAAGCGGAGCGATGGCGACAAGGCGTACAGCGTCAGCGTGAGCGTGCCAGCGGTCGGCATCGACGATGTCCGACACGCTGCTCGGGTGGCGATGGCCAAGGCTTGCGGACGGTTCCGCATCTGACCCTGCTATAGTTCGACAAACGGTGGCTCGAACCGATGCGCGGACAGCGCGAGCGGGTGAGTCGGACGAAGGGTCAATCACAACACGCACACAACGCAGCACTCGCTGCGTGGAGATCACAATGCTCAAGACCATCACGGTCGAGGAGTTGCAGAAGCATCTGCAGTCACTCGCCAATCAGGTCGGCGCGAAGCGATACGAGGCAGCCAAGAATCTCATCTTGGAAGGTCTCGTCATCGTGGACGCTGATGGCAAACCCGTCGATCCCGACAACATCGAGTACAAGGTCACGCTGTCGCCCATGGCTGCAGGTGACGAGGACATGATGAAGCCGGAGGACGAGGAGAAGCCAAAGATGAAGCCAGAGGACGAGGACGAGGACAAGCCAGTCAAGTCGCTCGTCGCCGAGGCTGTCAAGGCAATCAAGGCGGAGTCACAAGTCTCCGCATCTCACCCAATCGCAACAAAGGAAACCAACATCATGGATATCTCTGCACCGCTTGCTCGGAGCAAGCACTTCCAAACCAGCGAGGAAGCCTACGGCTTCGGTCGCTTCGTTCTCGCATGTCGCGGTCACATCAAGAGCCGCGAATGGTGTGTCGAGAAGGGTCTGATCACGAAGGACCATCTGTCGGGCAACAACACGCTCGGCGGCTACCTCGTGCCCGACCAGTTCAACAACACGCTGATCAACCTGCGCGAACAGTTCGGCATCTTCCGACAGAACGCAAACGTGCTCAGCATGGAGCGTGACACTCTGCAAGTGCCTCGTCGCATCTCGACCTTGACGGCGAACTTCGTCGGCGAGGCTGCAGCAGCGAGCGAGACGCAGCAGAACTTCGACCTCGTGACGCTCGTCGCCAAGAAGTCGGTCGTGCTCACCCAGATCAGCGGCGAACTCGCCGAGGACAATGTGGTGAACCTCGCCGATCAGATCGCAGGCGAAATGGCGTACGCGCAGTCCAAGTTGGAAGATCAGTGCGGATTCACTGGCGACGGCACATCGTCGTTCGGTGGCATCGTCGGACTGAACAACGCAGTCGGCTCTGCGGGCACGAGCACGGCAGCAGGCACCGCGCTGACTGCTATCACTCTTGCACAGGTTCGTGCCGCCATGGGGCTTCTGCCACAGTACGCGGACAACGCGAACACCAAGTTCTACATGCACCGCACCGTGTTCAACTCGCTCTGCCAGCGTCTCGCTGAGAACGCAGGCGGCGCGACTGTGGTGGAGATCGGAGACGGCGCGAACAAACTGCGCTTCCTCGGATATCCCGTTGTTCTCGCGCAAGCGATGAACAGCACCACGGGCAACGGCAGCGTCATGTTGCACTTCGGCGATCTTCGTCAGGCAGCAATTCTCGGCGACCGCAAGCAGAATCAGATCGCGTTCAGCGACTCGGCATCCTCGTCCTTCGAGGCTGACCTCGTCACCGTGCGCGGCATCTCGCGGTTCGACATCGTCAACGCGAATGTCGGATCGTCGTCTGTCGCAGGCTCGATCGTCACACTCAAGGCAGGCGCCTAATCACGAAAGGACAAGGCACACATGTTTTCACTTCAAGGCGTAAAGCATCAGAACCTCATCTCACCGCAGAGCATCGCATCGAATGCCACCGTGACGAGCATCAATATCGACACGAGTGGCTTCAGCGAACTGCAGATCTGTGTGATGCGCGAGTCGCACGCCACGGCGGGCTTCTCGGCTCTCACGATTCAGCAGTCGGACGACACTGTCGCAAGTAACTTTGCGACCGTCACTGGTCTTGTGGCTGGCACCGATTACACATCGGCAAGTGCTATCGGTGGAACAAGCAGCAGCGTCACGAATGTGTCGTTCGTTGCGAATGTCGATCTGCGTGGCAAGAAGCGATTCTTCCGCGTTCTGGTCACGCCTGCAACGGCTTCCGCGTCCGTGGCTGGTCATGTGATCCTCGCAAGAGGTTCGCAGAGCGCACTCGACTCGGCGGCTGGCGCGGCGCAGTTCGTCCAGACTCCAGACTGATCTCGCATCAGTTTCACTCTTTCAGCACGCCCGATCCGCAAGGGTCGGGCGTGTCTTTTTTCACGCTAGTATGCGTCCCATGAAACTTGACATCGGATGTGGGAAGCGACGCTACGAGGGATACACGCCGCACGACTGGAGCCTCGATCACGACGCTCGATTCTTGCCGTACGAGGACAACAGTCTCGAAGAGATCCGCGCATCGCATGTGCTCGAACACTTGCCGCGTGGTGATGTCGAGGAGACGCTGCGGCACTGGGTGAGCAAGATCAAGCCGGGCGGCATTCTGCGGATCGCCGTGCCTGACTTCGATGAGATCGTGCGACTTGCAGCCGAGGACCGAGACGCGGACGATGACTCGAAGCCGCCGTTCCCGTGGGAGTCGTACATCATGGGCGGACAGACGACCCCGTACGACTCGCACCGCACACTCTGGAACTACCCGAAACTCAAGGCGGCGATGGAGCAGCAAGGGCTGATCGAGATCACGACATGGAAGAACGACTACTCGGGCAGCGATATCAAGATCGGCGAATGCAGCGATCATGTGTTCTCGCTGAACCTCGCCGGGCGCAAGCCGGGCATCGCTGTCCATGACGCTCCTGCTCCCAAGTACCCAGATGTCCGGGCCGTGATGACGATGCCGCGACTCGCGTGGACGGACAACATGTTCTGCGTGTCGCAGGCTTGTATGCAACTGGGCATACAGGTTCAGAACTCGATCGGAGTCTTCTACGGGCAGGGCATTCAGCGGGTGCTCGAATCGTGCGCGGCGAGCGAGGATGTGAAGTGGGCACTCACGATCGACTACGACTCGATCTTCGACTGGAAGGACATCGTGTGCCTGCGGCAGATCGCCGAGGATGCAGGACTGGACGCGATCGCTCCGATGCAGGCGGGACGCGAGCGCAACATCGCGCTCTTCAACACGGTGTCCGAGGACGGGAAAGCGATGGCGGCGAAAGCGGAGGACTTCGCTAAGCCGTGGTTCCCCGTCTCGACGATGCACTTCGGGCTGACGCTCATCCGCGTGGAGTCGCTGCGAAAGATGGCAAAGCCATGGTTCAAGAGCGAGCCTGCACCCGATGGATCATGGAACGATGGTCGAATAGACGACGACATCTACTTCTGGCGCAACGCAAACAAGCACGGGTGGAAACTCGGCATTTCGCCCAAGGTGCACATCGGACACATCGAGTGCATGATCTCGTGGATCACGCCCGACAAGGGCAAGGAGTACCAGTCGATGTTCTCGTGGCTTCGAGGTGGTAAGCCGTGGTATGTCCGCAACCGCGAGCAGGTGTGGCGAATGCCGACCTCGCTGCGACCCTCTGAAGCACAGGTATAGGATTCGGCATGGCAGTCGGCACCTTCGCGCTCATCACCCTGCAGGAGTTGAAGGATCACCTCGGGATCACGGGGGCAGGCGACGACACGCTTCTAGAGCGTGCCATCGACCGTGCGACCGCTCGCATCGAGACCTACATGGGGCGTAATGTCTTAGCACGCTCTTACGCGGAGTGGCACGGCGGGAACACAGTCCGAGCGATCCGAACCAAGCAGCACCCGATCAATAGCGTGACGGGCGTGTTCACGGGCATCCGCACCGCGTTCACGGTGTCGAGCACGGTGGCAAGCGATCTCCGCGTCACCGTCAGCGTCAACAGCGAGGCGGTCGGAACGGGTGCGCCGGGCCTGATGATCTCGCGCACGACTAGCGGTGGCGTGACCACCACGAGCACGCTCGCCTTCTCGACCTATCCCGATGTCACCTCACTGGTGGCAGCGATCAATGCGCTGACGGGCGTGTCCGCGAGCGTGGTCTTCGCCTGCCGCACGGCGCAACTCCATCCCCGTGCAGGCGGTGACTGCCTGATCGGACCCGTGAACATCCACTGCGCCGAGGTCGGTGCGGAGTATGTGTACGAGAGCGACACGGGGATCGTGCACATCCAGTCCGATGCGTTCCCGCTCGGCGACACCTACCTCGCTCGGTTCCCGGCGGCGTACCAGTCGGTCCTCATCGAGTACACGGCGGGGTACTCAGCCACGCCTGACGATCTGAAGGAGGCGTGCTGCGAGGTCGCGGCGATGCTGTTCCAGACCCGCAAGCAGGACCGCAGCCTGTCGAGCGAAAGCCTCGGCGACTACTCGTACAGCAGGGCAACGATGGCAGAGGTGAACGAGATGCTCGCCTCGCTGCTGAACAAGTACCGGGAGGTCACTTGAGCGGAGTGCGGAGCATGGTGGATCGCTTCGGCGTGTCCGTCACCCCGTTCACCCTGACCGACAACACGGTGGACTCGGGCGGCGCGGTGATCCGCTCGTGGACGGCTGGCACGGCGTTCACGATGTTCCTACAGCCTGCCATGCCACGCGAGTCGGTGATCGCAGGCGCAAGGCGTGCGACTCTCGATGCTCGCGGGTACTGCGACATCTCGGTGACGCTGACGACGGGGATGCGGATCTCGTTTTCGAGCAAGGTGTACGAGGTGCTCGGCTTCTACACTCCCGACTTCCGCGAAACACCTGATCGGCTCGCGTACCAGATCGTGTCGCTGCAGACGGTGGAGGGCTTGGCGTGAAAGCGAAGCACAACTTCAACTCGGCGCACTTTGCACAGCACATCACCGCTGACTTGCAGAGGTCTGCAAACACCCTCATCCTGATGTATCAGAAGAACCTGAAGAACACCCTCAGCATCGCTGGCACTGGCAAGTTGTATCGAGGCGGCGGGCAGGGAAAAGGATCGCTGCGGAGACGATCGGTTCCCGGCGCACCACCTGCGGTTGACACGGGTGAACTCCGGCGAAGCGTGCAGACCAAGCCGACACTGACATCTAAGCGGAGCAGTCTGATCCGATTCGTCATCGCAGGTGTCAAGAAGTACGGATTCATGCTCGATGCAGGCAAGGGCCGCCGCGCACGACCGTGGATTGCAAGAAGCGCCGACCCCGTCCGAAGGATCGCTGCATCGGTCGTTTCGAAGAACCTCAACAAAGCCATCCGCAACTACAGACCACCTAGCCCACGATGAGCCAGATCGTCCTCACAAGCCTCTACAACGAACTGACCAGCGCGACAGGCGCAGGCACGGTGTTCCAAATCGTCGGCGGTCGCATCTACCAGATCGAGGCACCGCAGGGTGTGGCCTTGCCTTGCCTTGTGTTCAGCATCAGCGGCAACGACACCGAGATCTTCATGGGCACGGCAGTCAAGTCGCGGCAGGAGATGACCGCGACCTTCGTCTTCTTCTTTAAGCCTGACTCAGCCGCCGCTGTTGCTACCGCGATGACTGCTGAGGCCGCGCTCTTCACGCTCCTGAACCGAGCGTCGCTGACCCCGTCGGATGCGTCATATACTTCCATCGACTCGTATGTCTTGACACGCGGCGTGCCTGACATTGGCGAGGACTTCATCACGGTCGAAACCACCTACCGCATCATCGCAATCAAGGACACCTAATCATGGCAGCAATCAGCGGCGCAAACGGTAATGTCTCATTCGCAGGCGCGGTCGGACTCATCAAGTCGTGGACCGCGAATGTCGCACCATCAGAGATCGACATCAGTTCGTTCGGCAGCGTCGGCAAGCGACGGCTGCACGGCATCCTCGACATCACGGGGACGATCGTGGCGACGATGGACAGCGGCAGCAACCCGCTGTCATCCTCTGCGTGGTTCGTGCAGAGTGCAACAGGCGCGACATGCACGCTGACGGCAGAGGACCAAAACTCTATCGCCTTCAACGCGCTGATCCGCTCCGCTGACATCTCGGTCGATGTAAACGGCGAGGCGACCGTGACCTTCAACTACCAACTCAGCGCACCAGCGGCGGCGACGAACTACGCTGCCATTGTCACAACGACTTGGTCGTGATCGACTTCTTCAACAAGCGCGAGACACCCGACGACTGGCGCGTCGAGTGGGTCAAGGGCGGAGAATCGGACGGTCGATGGGTGCAGGGCAACGTCACGCGGCAGGCAGCGATCGAGGCGGCACTGCGAGCGGCGAGCATCTTTGACAAGAGCGCGGTCTCCTGCGTTACTATCCGCAGACGCAAGGAGATCACGAGATGGACAAAGCCCACAAGACGCGCATGGTGAAGATCGGGCGACACACGCTGTCGCTGCTATCGGCTCGGGACTTTATGGAGATCGGCGAGGCGCGATGGCACTCGATCTCGCAGCGCACTCTAGAGATGCTGACCGACTCACGAGCCGAGCCTGCACAGCGGGTCGAGCAGATGAAGGCGGTCTACGACCTGCGCGACCGCACGACCACGCTCGCGCTGCAGCACGCAGCGACAATCGAGGGCGCGTTCGATGTCATCGAGCACGCATGTCAGAAGGTCAAGATCGACCCGAGCGAGGACTTGGCAGCGATGCAGCCCGAGGCCGTGATCCGTGCCGCGCTGGCACTCCTGTCAGTCGATGTGGACGGGGAGACCGACTCGGGAAACGGGTGAAGGCGACGGGCGACACGGACTGGTATGCGCTCGCCGCCTTCATCTGCAAGTACGCGCCGGGCTTCGGCGACCCGCTCGACATGCCGCTTGACCGACTGATCGCCACGGCGGATGCGGTGTCTGCAATGGTGAAGCGGGAAGCTGATGCGATGAACAGCGGCATAGGATGATGACATGAGCATGGCAGGTGGCAACCCTTCGATCGAGATCAGCGTGACCGCTCGCATCGACGAGTTGGAGCAGGGACTGAAGGCAGCACAAGCAAAGGTCGATGGCACGGTCGTTCCGATGGGGCAGGCTGGCGAGCGAGCAGGCGATGCCTTTGCCAAGAAGTTCGGCGCGGTGATGAAGGCGGCGGGCATCTTTGCCATTGTGCGAACGATGACTGGTGCAGGCGCGGCTGCCTCAGAAGCCTTTGCCAAAGGCGCAAGCGGACAGGAGGTCGCCATTGCCTTCATGGAGGATTTGCAGAAATCGTTGTTCAGCATCCCAATCGCAGGCGACATCGCGCGCATTTTCGACAATGTTCTGAACGGCGCAGAGAAGGCAGGAGAGGCAGCAGCAGAAGCCTTTGCTGCAAAGTTTGAGTCAACAACCGTGAGGATGCTTGAGACACGAGATGCAGGCAAGAAGGCCATAGAGGGATTGCAGCGTGGGGTCACTCGCGGCGAAGAAGAACTCACGCTCGGCATGAGCGAGGAAGGCAAGATCGAGATCGCTCGACGTGAGAAGATACGGGACTTGGATGAGCAGATCGCAGAGACACGACAAAGGCAGCAGAAGGAGATGTCCTTCTTCAATATCCAAGGCAAGACGAAGGGCGAGGAGATAGCACTGGAAAAGGCAAGGGCGAACATCGCCTCGCAGTTCGATGCTCAGGTGAGACTTCTTGAGGTCCAGAAGAAGCAGGCGGACGCAAAGGCTGCACAAGACGCAAAAGCACTAGCCGATGGCAAGGCACTAGAAGCACAGACAAAGGCACAGGCAGAAGCAGCAAAGGCGCAGGCAGCAGCAACGAAGGCTGCAGAGGAAGCAGCGAAGGCAAAGCGCGACGCAGATATCAAAGCACTGCAGCAGACGGGCAAGGCACGCGAGGACGCGATCGCAGCGCAGATCGCTGCGCTGCAGGGTCAATCACCAGCCGCACGCGCCGCGTCGATCGGCGCACTGACGCAGCAGTTCGCAGGAAACATGGGCGGCGACATTCAGACCGCGCTCGGCACGTTCCGAGGTGGTGGTGCGGCTCTCGCCGATCGAGCGTTCCAAGAGGCGAAAGCGCAGACTGAGAAGCAGGAGAAGATCGTGAAGTTGCAGGAGGAGATGAAGCGGCTTCACGAGGAGACGAACCGCAAGATCGACGCGATGAAGGGACCATCCTAATGCCAGCCACAGCGATCGAACTGCAGTCGAGCAGGCAGTACAACCATAACAAGGGCAAGCCCACGGCTGTCCGCGAGTTCATCGTCATCGACGCAGAGAGCGAAGCGGATGTGCTCGCGCTGTTCGGCAGCACTCTGCCACAGAAGAACGACCTCTACCCGAACACGAGTGCGTTCATCTATGACCTCATCGCTCGTGACTTCTCGATCCAGAAGGTGCCTGAGCACCCGAAAGCGTTCCGCGTCTCGTTCACCTATGAGCCAGAGGGCAACCTCGTCCCGGCAAATGTCAATCCGTTCTCCACCGACAAGGAACCCGGTGAGATCGGATACCGAACAGCGCAGGCGAGTACCCGTGCTGAGTTGGTCGATCTCTGGCGCAGTGTCCCATACTCAACGATCAACACATACGAGGCGCAGGGCAGCATGGACAGCGACACCGACATCGGCGGCACTGCGCTCGATCAGCGCGGCATACCAGTCTCATCTATTGAGATCAAGCAGGAGATCAGCATCACGGTCGTCGATCAGATACTCCCAAATCCGGCAGCCATACGCGACGCGCTCGGCAAACGCAACTCTGTAGTGTTCCTCGGATACGACGACGGGCATGTACTTTTCACAGGCTTCGATGGGTCGATTCAGCCTGAGACGGGCAACACGCAGTGCACCTTCAAGTTCTTGTTTTCATCGTTCGCGCATCTCGTGCAGATACCGCAGCGCACATCCCTCGGCGATGTCGTGACGAGCAACAACTCAGCGAGCGCATACTATGGCAAGGCGTTCAAGGTCTATTTGCAGCAGCCTTTCCGATTCGCCTTTGACTTCAACTCACTCTCGCCGCACTTCTCAGGACTCTAAAAATGGCAGACGAAATCAGATTTTCCCTCAACGTGGAGATCACGAAGGAAGACCTCAAACTGTTCTTCCGTCCCGGCACGATTACTCCCGACCTTAGCAGCAATGTGCATGACTCGATCACGAAGACATGCACAGGCACAGCCACTGCCTCCATCTATACGGTGGCAAACGCTGCGAGCAACGGGTACGCGTTCTTTCAGAACCTCATGACGACCACAACGCTGACGAGCGACAATGTCATCTTCGGTGTCGGGTCCACCGCTTTCATGCGACTGCGACCCGGCGAGGTGGCTGCTATGCGGCTCGGGACTAATCCGACCAGCATCTCAGTCGCCACGGGTGCAACGGGTGAGACGGTCTCCTATCAGGCAATGTTCCTTTCGCCGTGAGCCTTCCGCGATTCATCACAGGCCGATACGGGAAGATCACCGCTGCTCACCTGAACGACACGTTCGAGGCGGTCGAGCGTGTGCAGAACACCCCGATCGGGCAGAAGTCGATGCTGCCGCGTGGCGGCACAATCCTCGCACGCATCCGCGCTCTCACGACCGACGCAGTGCAGGGAGTGGCTCAGGACACTGATGTCGGCATCAGTGGGGCAACGGCTCGGACCTGTTGGATGTATGACTGGGAAGAAGTGCAGTTCGGTGTCGCGGACTTCGAGCCGACACCGGGAGTTGGCAGCACATTCTCACACACTGGACCAGAGCAGGTAGCAGGCGGCACGGAGGGTGAACTGGAAAATGATACGACCTATGTGCCTTGCATCGACTTCTCGCCTCAGCCGAGGCTGATCGCTGGCGATCTCGTGCTACTGCAACCGATGCAGGTGCGCGTCGGGAGTAAATATGTGTCTATGCTCGCGTGCGTCCTGCTTGAGCCGACAACATTCCTCGCTCGTCTGACTGGATATGAGGCGGTCGAAGGCGTGTATCGTTTTGTTGCCGTCACCGCTCAAATCTCGCACATTCTGGCTGCTTCGACTTTGCGTCCCGCCGTGAACCTGTACGAGATCAATGCGCTGCGCTCGCGCTCATCCTCGTACGCGAATGTACTCACGATGACCGAGGGAGGCATCATCACGACATTCTCGGGGAGTAATGATTGGGGGCACGGCCAATCCTTGAACGAGGACAACACTGCAAACGCAACCGTCACGAAACTACCTCTGCCTGTTGGTGGAGCAGGCACTGGTACACTGGTCGTCATGCACCGCGCCGTCATCGAATACGACACCGGAACCCCACGAGGAGCGGACACCGCGTACTTCTGCTTCTACGCTGTGTCGCCCGTCGAAGCGGAGTGCAAGGGAGGAGAATAGATGCCAATTTTGCCGGGCATGTTGAATCCGGGATGCTGTTGCATCGGACCAGAATTCGACTGCAAGGAAAGAGATACAATCAGGGACGACATACTTGCATTCCCACTCCAAGACTACACGGCAGACTTCTCGGGCAGTGCTTTCATGTACGCCGTTCAGGAGTCATCCGAAGGTGAGTTTTTGAGTTGTAATGAGTACATTCCTAACCCGAAATGTTGGTCCTACGACTGTTGCATTGCGTGCGGCGGGAACAATGACACATGCACGCAGTTCAACTGCTATCAACATGAGACAGTAAACAAACGCACCTGCTTCAATGTCTCCAACGGAGTTGTAGCCTCACGACAGTTCAGATTCGGTGACCCCTCTTTCAGTGAATGCACCTGTATCGGCTCTCCCAACCCGTGCACCACTTGCACTGGCTTCACGGGATGCTCGTTCACTAGCAACGGTCTTGACTCGCTCACCCCACCAGCCGGGTACTTTTGTGCGACTACCGGTTTCGTCCCGTGCCCCGGCTCAACTACCGTATACGGATCAGTGGTTTTCGACCTTGGATATAAGCGAGAAGTTGTGACAGTTGGAACTACCACTACAACGACTGAGAAGCGTTTGAGACTCGTATCGTTTCAGCGGAGTGTAGTTGGAGGCGAGCCTACTTGCCACCTTAGTCTAACCTTAGATTTTTGTTTGAAAAGTTCAAGACCGTTCTCTTCAAATACCGCATACGTTTGTGGACCAAGTGGTATCGGCCCTCCATTTGTCGATGGCTTCATTCAGAATCACCGGTATTTCCGTGAGTGGAACGGTACCGACAATGCTGTAGCATTCCTCGCAAGGGAACTTCGCCTACAGGTAATCGATTGGAGTTATAATCTTTGCCCATTTGACAACGTAAATGGTGACACGGATTATTGCTATTACCACGAAAACTTTGTCCCCAGCGATTGTGGAAGTTTCACTCAGACAGACCCTGAGTGTGCAATTTGCACGCCAGCACAACTCGATATCGTGCTCGATCTCTACACGCCAAACACATACGGCCAAACTGTTTCGTGTGATGTGGCGATGAACCCGATCGTCGACGCGGACTTTCAGCCGTGGCAGACCGTCCCACCGACTATTTACATCACATAAACTATGAGCGACAAGATCACATATCGGAAGAATGGCGTGCCAATCAGCGATCCATCATCGGAGGGCGTGCCATCAATCTCAACAGAGTCCGCACCTGCTGATCCAAGTCATGCGGGATCGAGTCAAGCACCGAGGACCGAGATGTCTGCTGTTCAGATTGCAAACCTAGCAATGCCATCTCGCCGTGTGATGATCTTGCGATTCGGTCGCAAGGCATGGAGTTTCGTCGTCGCCGTGGGATCGTGGATGGTGACTCGTGACATGCAGCGTGCGAGATATGTCAAGCGCATCGAGGCGTGTCTTGGCTGTCCACACCGAACGCGCACTGGCATCGTCGGTCACTGCGGGAAGTGCGGGTGCGGTCGAAACAAACTCTCGGAACTGTCAGTCAAGGCTGCGATGCCTGCAGCGAAGTGTCCTGAGAACAAGTGGGAGTGAGCATTCGCTGCAGATCAGAGACTGCACGAGGTGCGGTTGCCTGACCGGGAGGCACAGCGCAAGTGGGCACCGTACGAGTTGCATGTCGGCGGCAAGCGCATACCATGAGATCGTCTCTCATTCTGACGCTCCACCGTCCCAAGCGGTGGGGCGTTTTTTATTGACCCCAACACACCGACCTCGCCGTGGATGCCATTAGAAGCCTCGGCTCCGAGGAGGACTGGAGATACCACCCGACCCCCACGGACGCGCCACAGGGCATCTGCGGCGGTCTGTTTTGGGCGGTCTCCCCGAACGGATGCCGAACAGGGCAGGTGGCGTGGGTGGTGGTGGGGGAAACTTGTAAAAATGTGTGGGAAGTGCTTGACAGCGGTCGATAGTGGTGTATGATGATCACGTACTCGCCGCGTGGCGAGGGACGATCGAGAGACCCAAACAGGAGAGACACCATGACAACGATCCAGGAAAAGATCGAGATGGCGAAGCAGCGACTGCAGATTGCGCGAGTGCGACTGGAGGAGGCGGAGCAGTTGTTGAACATCGCTTGTGGCGAAGGAACACGCAAGCAGATCGACGCGGCTGACGAGGCCTTCCGCATCGCGCTCGACCAGTGCATCGAGATCGAGGACAAGATCGAAGCCATGACCGAAGACCAGATCGACGAGGGCATCGACGCAGAGGCGGATCGCTGCTCATCGCACGTCGACTGCAGCGAAGGAGGTGCAGCGTGAAGGACGGCGAAGTCACCATCACACTCCGCAGGTCTGAACTGCGAGACCTGATCGTCACGATCACTGCGATGTACGACCAGTCTGCCATGAGTTTCGAGGAGATGCAGCATCGCTTCCCGATCTTTGCAAACGGGTACGACCGCCTCTGCCATCAGGCGCAACTCGCAGGCGTTCCGACCAACAGCGACGAGAGCATCGACTGACCGACAACCCCAAACAGGAGAGACACATGAAAGTCATCGAGTATGAGGTCCGCTACATCGACGAGCACGGCGATTCAATTGACATCGACATCTTCAAGTCGAGATCGGAGGCACTCGACGAAGCGAAGCGACTGGTCGCGGACAACAAGACTGTGATCGTGGAGAGACGCAAGAACACGATCACCTCAGACGACCACTGGGGTAAGTTGACTGGGATCGACTACGAGATCATCTTCACCGCGGGCAATGCCGACTGGCTCCGCGCAGGCGGATGGACAGGAGGTGCAGCGTGAGCGATCTGCAGCACCAGTCTCGAATGTTCATCGAGGATGTCTACGGCACAGGTCCGCGCACGGTGGGACACCCGTCGCACGATGACCGACCGCGCACACCGAAGGACATGATCGGCGATATCGCGTGGCGGTACTTGTCGATCGTGGACAGCGACGATCTCAACCCGCGCACGCCCGTGTCGTTCATCGTGGGAGACCTCGAAGCCGCGCTTCACGCAGCCTTCCACGCAGGTCGGCTTTTCGCAAAGGAGAACCCATGATCATCATCGTCGGAGCCGCTACCCTGCTGCTCCTCATCGTTACCGTGACTGTTTGCACCGCAGACATTCCCGGCGTGACCGACCGCAACTACCACAGGAGAGACACATGAGACACAGTGATTCGATCGCACAACTCGCAGCCGCGCTCGCAAAGGCGCAGGCTCGCATTCAGCCTGCCGTCAAGGATCGGGTCAACCCGCACTTCCGCTCGCACTACGCGACGCTCGAAGCGATCGTCGAAGCCTGCCGGGAAGCACTGGCGGCGAACGATCTCGCCGTCCTGCAACTCCCATGCGACGATCCGAACTGCGAGCGCGTCGCGCTCCGCACCATGATCGTGCACAAGAGCGGCGAGTTCATCGAGGAGGCGGTCAGCGCACGGCTCGTGAAGAACGATCCGCAGGGACTGGGGAGCGCACTCACCTATCTCCGACGGTACGCCCTAGCAGCGATCGTCGGAGTGACCGCAACCGAGGACGACGACGGCAACGCAGCGAGCGCACCGCAGCAGGTGCAGCGCGTACAGCCGAGCGCACCACCTCCGACCGCTGCACCGCGCATCACGCCGACGATCGTCGGCGACACGCAGGTGTTCACGGGAATCCTGGCGTATGTGAAGAGCGAGCAGGGAACGAGCAAGGCGGGAAAGCAGTACACGAAGACCCGCGTGGGGTGGACCGACGACAGCGGCGAGAAGGTGTATGCGAGCACCTTCTCGGAGACAGACGGCGCGTTCGCCAACCGTGCGAAGACGCAGGGCATCCCCGTGCGCGTCACCTACCGCACGGGCGAGCGTGGGGTCGACGTGATCTCGATCGACACTGCCGAGCAGGTCAGCGCAGTGGAGGCGATGGGAGGCGAAGATGTCATTCCATTCTGATCTGGCGAAACTCGCCCGGGATGCGGCTCGCATTTATGATGTGAGCAAAGTCGTACTCGCATGTGCAACGGTCGAGGCTGCGATGGTTGGGAGCGAGCCTCCCAGCCGTCGCGGCAAGGCCGCGCAGAGCAAGATGCAGAGCCGCATGATCGCGGCGATCGTGTCGCTCACCGATCGCACGGTGGCGCAGGCAGGTGAGATCTTCGGACTCGACGAGACACAAGCACTCAATCGTCGGCGGTGGTTCCTCGATGACTGCACCGAGGACTATCGCCGGGCATATCTCGCGCAGGTGCAGAGCAAACTGGAGGCGGCGCGTGACTCTGCCGCATGAGCGTCGGCTAGCGGTGGAGAACGCTCGTGCGTTCCTCCTCGACCTGCTTGATGCGAAGGCAACCCCGAGGATTCCGCGCTCGATCCGACAGCGAGCGCGAGCGATCCTGAAGCACTACCCTGTCGCACAAGGAGAGACCACATGGAGAACAAAGTGAGAGACGACACACCGATCCGCGTCCTGTTTGCGAGCCGCAAGGCGAGATACATCATCCACAACGAGATCATGGACAAGATTCACGAGTTGCAGCGCGAGCGCGATGAACTGATCGCAGACCATGTGTATCACGACATGAACGAGTACGGCGATTTCAACAATCTGATGGAGATTTACCAGAAGTGGCACGCCGTGGACAGGTGGACACGCGACTTCACGAAGCCGCTGTCGTGCGAGTCGTGGTACGAGGTGTTTAGGCGCAGAGACGAGGAAGAGAATGCGCCGGTGGAGAAGGACTGAAAAGACAGCCGCCGCAGGGAGCGTGGACCCCATGCGGCGGCTCGATCGAGAGCATCCACGAGAGAGGCATGGACGCGACGCATGAGCAATATACCAGAGAGCAAAGCACCGTGGATGAAACTGTGGGTCGCCGACTTCGTGTCGAGCACCTACGCGATGACCCCGGCGCAGGTCGGAGCGCACTTCCGCATGATGCTCCACGCATGGGAGCGCGGCGATGTGCCGACCGACCCGTCGGCACTCAGGCGCATTACGGGTGACATCGACGAGGGCGAGATGGCCGAGGTGCTGCGGCGATGGCAGCGTGACGGCGATCGGCTAGTCAACAAGCGGCTCGAAGCCGAGCGTCACGAGATGATCGACCTGCACGACCGCAGAAGCGAGGCGGGTCGCCGTGGGAGTTTCCGCAGATGGCAAACCCATAGCAAACCTATAGCAAACGGTATGGCAAACGGTATGGCAAACGGTATGGCATGCTCAGATGCTCAGATGCTCAGAGGCTCAGATGCACAGAACCCAGATGCACAGACACACCATCAGCACGGAGCGTCTGCCAAGCCAGCCGCTCGTGCTCGTGGTGGGGTCACATTCGACTATGCGACTGGACGGATGGACGGGATCACGGACTCGCACCGAGAGCGGTGGGCAGCCGCGTACCCGGCGGTGGAGATCGAGCAGCAGGTGAACGCAGCGGCAGCGTGGCTCGCAGCGAACCCGAAGCAGCGCAAGAAGAACATCGAGCGGTTCCTGACGAACTGGCTCGCAAGACAACAGGAACGCGGCGGCGTGCGGCAGCACCGTGTATCCTCCATCTCGCCGCGCACGATCGACGAGGTGCCCGAGCACCTCCGCTTCTAGGAGACGACATGAGAGACGACATCACATGGGAAGACAACGAGAAGGCGATCCGCGACCTCTGGCCGACCGCGATGTACCCGGCAGACCTGAGGGACCTGATCAAGCGGCAACTCAGCAGACTGAACCAAGCATGGCTGCGCGAAGCGATCGAGGAGGTGAAGTGCAAGTTCGCATCGCATCAGCCTGAGTTGAAGTGGTGGCTGCAGGCATACGAGCGCATTGAGGCGCGGTGGTTCAAGACACAGCCTGCTGTCACGACTGCACGACCGATCATCGTGGATCACACTCGCGTACGACATGGCACGACCTACGAGGTGTCGAGCATCTTCTTCTCGCTCGAAGAGGCGGTCGCCTTCGCTCGGAACTGCGGCGGCAGCATCCGAGGTCGGCGACACACCCAAAGCGATGACGATCTTCGTGCTGAGATCCGCGCTCTGCCACGCGAGCAGATCAGCGCAGCGGTCGCATGGCTGCGCCAGCGCATGTGGATCGGAAGCGAGCCAGTGAGCGGAGACTTGGCGAAGTGGTCGCCTGCTCTGCTCGGCGCGATCGCAGGCGCACTCGATGTTACATCTCGTACCCTCCGCGTACCCGCAGCACTGCCACCCGCAAAGGAGACACCATGACGAACACGGCCATCACGCACGGACACCTGATCGACCTCAACCGACAACTGCTCGATGTGCCGCGACTGCCCGACGAGGCACGCGGCGAGCGGCTGCGAGAACTGCACGAGCAAGCGACCTCGTGGATGCTGCAGTGCAAGAACCTGATCACCACGATCGAGGCTGCAGCGTTCGAGCACATCTCGGCGACGCATGAGGACATCCCGCTCGGACCCGACCGCAGGTGGACCATCGGCAAGGACAAGAAGACCAAGAGCCTCGACGACACTGCGATCCTGCACGCGATCCTCGAAGCGACGCAGGGCGATGTCGGTCGGCTGACGACTGGGCCCAACGGCGTGCTCGGCTCGCAGCCGTGGAAGCCTGCGACGGTGAAGGGCATCATCGGCACCGAGGCGTTCGAGCGGCTGTTCAAGACGACGTATGACGAGACCCTGAAACTCAAGGTGATCGACGACACGCACCTTCGGGCGTTCCGTGGATGACAACCAGTGAGATACCTCAGCGTCTGCTCAGGCATTGAGGCTGCGAGCGTTGCATGGGAGCCGCTCGGCTGGACTCCCGTCGCGTTCAGCGAGATCGAACCGTTCCCGGCAGCGGTGCTCGCGCATCGGTTCCCGACTGTGCCGAACTTAGGAGACATGACGAAACATGCAGGATGGACTCTTCACGCAGGCGCAGTTGACCTCCTCGTTGGTGGGACACCATGCCAGTCGTTCAGCGTCGCAGGACTCCGCAAAGGTCTGCACGACCCACGCGGCGGACTCATGCTCACCTACCTTGAGATCGCTCAACGTCTGCGGCCTCGATGGATTGTCTGGGAAAATGTCGCCGGTGTCTTGTCAAGCGGAAGAGGACGGGACTTTGGTTCCTTCCTCGGGGCGTTGGGGGAACTGGGGTATGGGTGGGCCTACCGAGTGTTGGACGCTCAATGGTGCAGAACACAACGGCATCCTCGCGCCGTCCCGCAGCGCAGGCGACGTGTCTTCGTTGTCGGATGTCTTGGAGACTGGACCGCTGCAGCAGCGGTTCTCTTTGAGCGCGAAAGCGTGCGCCGGGATTCTGCGCCGCGCAGAGCGCAGAGGCAAGCAACTGCCGCCGATGCTTCAGGCTGCGCTGGAGCAGGTCGTTGGTGGGACGGCGGTCAGGTAGCCGAAACGCTGCATCAAAGCAAGTGCGGCGGAGGTGGCGTATCTCTGATGCCCGACAAGGGTAACTTCGGCGCAGTGTTGCAACCAGTAGTCGGTGCTTTGTGTGCCGATGATGCGAAGCACATCGGCTCTCAATATGTGAATCAAGACAAGTGCGTTGTGCAGCCCGTGCCGATCCAAGATGGACGCGAGATGGAGAAGGCGCAGAACGGCATCGGCATCGGGCAACAGGGCGACCCCGCGTACACGCTTGACCAGACTGGGGCGCAAGCGGTGGCGTTCCCGATCGACGGACGCAACGCCATGCGTGATCCCGACAAGTTGGACGAGATGAATCGGCAGGGCATGGGCGTTGGAGATGGCGGCGACCCATCGCATACTGTGACGAGTGCGTGCGTCCATGCGGTGGCGCACGCCTTCTACAGCACAGGCAGAACGCACGGCGTGAACCAACATCCAGAGGTCTCGCCTGCCGTCAAGGTCGGCAGCGGTCTTGGCATCCCGTCGCCGCCTGCGGTGGCGCAGGCGATGACCGTGCGCCGACTCACCCCGCGAGAGTGTGAGCGGCTTCAGGGATTCCCCGATGACTGGACGCTGATCCCGTGGCGCAAGAAGTCCGCCAACGAATGCCCCGACGGACCGAGGTACAGGGCACTCGGCAACAGCATGGCGGTCAACTGCATGGAGTGGATCGGGCAGCGCATCGTAGACTACGAGGCACGATGACCGACAAAGAAGCAGACTGGCAGCGAGTGCTCGAAGCCGACGAACAGTGCAAGCGCACCTACTCGAAGTGGCAGGAGAAGGTCGCGCTCGAACTCCACGGCGAGTGCACAGGCGACACCGTGGACGCGTACTACGACCTCTGGCGGCACGCCATGAATGATGCCGTAGCATTGAGGGGCGAGTTCTACAAGCGATATGCGCGTCAAGATCAACAACCGATCGTGGACGATCCGCAGCGCGACAGCGCGGGAGATGCGTGACCGCATGGGTGACTGCGACCATCCGCCCGGCAGACACCCGACTATCCGCGTGAGGCGGTCGCTTGGCACGCTCGCCACGCTCGATACCGTCGTGCACGAGGTGCTGCACGCCAGCCGACCCGAACTGGCGGAGGACGCGGTGGACGAGACCGCGAGCACCATCGCTCGTATCCTTCATCGACTAGGTGCGAGGGTCACGCTTCCGCCGTAAGGCGCGAGGGTCAGGGAGGTCCTATGCCCGATGCACCACTTCTCCGCGTCTCGTTCAATGTGCGCGGGGTGCCTGCGCCGGGCGGCTCGAAGCGGGCGATCAGGACACGCTCGGGGAAGATCGTGCTCATCGACGCATGCAAGCGGAACAAGGGATGGCGCACGCTCGTCGCCGTCGCCGCTCGTGAGGCACTCGACGGTGCAGGCGTGCTTCAGCCTCCGCTCGCGCTCTACATCGAGTTCAGGATGCCACGCCCGAAGTCGCACTACGGCAGCGATGGTCGCGTGAAGCCCGGCGCACCTTGGGTGCCGACCGTCCGACCCGACGCGACGAAGTTGCTGCGCTCGACCGAGGACGCGCTCACGGGCATCGTGTGGAGCGACGACGCGCAGATTGTCGAGCAGTATGTTTGCAAGGCATACGCTTCGGATGGAGCGACAGGTGCTCGGGTCACGGTGTTCACGGTGCAGAGCAAGAATGCAATCGACCAAGACGAAGAAGCCAGACAAGCCTTCTATGCGGACACGCCGTCGTTCGATCAAAGCGACGAAGTCGATCGCGCTGAACTGGCACGCCGCAAGAGTGCACGAAAACATAGTGCGGCTCGAAGTTGACCTGACGAAGCGCAACGAGTTCTGGGCACTGCTTCGCGGAGATGCGCACCACGACAACCCGCACAGCGACCACGACAAGGAGAAGGAAGACCTCGACGAGGCCGTGCGCCGGGGTGCTGCGGTCATAGATGTCGGCGACTTCTACTGCGCGATGGGCGGCAAGTACGACCCGAGGCGGTCCCGTGGGCACTCGACCCGACCCGAGCACGCGATGGCGGACGACTACCTCGACAGCCTTGTGAAGCACGGCTCGGCGTTCCTCGCCCCATACTCGCACAACATCGCCGTGATGTGCGAGGGCAACCACGAGACATCCATCCGCAAGAACTGCGAGACGGACCTCACCCAGCGCACGATCGAGCGCATCAATTCCACCACGGGCAGCGCGATCCTCTTCGGCTCGTACGGGTGCTACATGCATCTGAAGTTCAGGCGGTGGCGCAAGGAGGTCACGCGGTGGATGCACCTGTTCCACGGGTCCGGCGGCGGCGGTCTGATGTCGTTCGACACGCTGCGCGTCCGTCGGCAAGGGTCATACCACCCGAACGCGGACATCATCGTGTGCGGTCATGTACACGAGCGATGGGCACTGGAGACATCGAGGCAGATCGTGACGGCGCAGAGCGGCAAGTATTCGATGCGACTGGAGACGCAGCATCACATCCGCACAGGCACCTACAAGGACGAGTACGGTCACGGACGAGGCGGCTGGCACATCGAGCGCGGTGCACCACCGAAGCCGCTCGGAGCGATGTGGATGAGGGTATCTATGCTTCATTTGAGATCAGGTCTCGACCTCAAGATGGAGTTCATCCCAACATGACCGAAAGCGAGCGCAGGAAAGTCTCCGCATGTGTCGCGCAGTTCGTGGAGAACATGAGCGCGGACAGCGTGGTCATCTTGTGGACTGAGGTCGCCAAGGACTCGACGAAGGCGAAGGTCGCTTCGTGGGGCAACCAGTTTGCCATCAAGCAGATGGTGATCGACCTTGCAAACGAGTACGATGATGGGAATGATCCCGCGATCAAGAAGGGCAGAACGAAGTGATCGACCAACCGCGTGCCGTCTCCGTCCAGACCGTCCTTCAGTGGGCACAACTGCTCGTACTCATCATCGGTGTCGCCGGGGTCTTCATGACCGTGGGGCGCAAGGACGCGGTTCTCGAAGCGAACAGCACGCAGATCGCGGAGTTGAGGTCGATCTGTTCGGACCTTGCGCGCGTCACTGGCTCGCTGAGTTCTACCGATGCGGCGCACTCGACGCAGATCGCAAGCATCGAGAAGCGGCTCGACAGATTAGAGACCACGAGGTGAAGACGATCTGCTACGAGGTCTTGTTCGCCTTGGGGGTCACTACCATCGTGGCAGCAGCGATCGCGCTGTACGCTGCGCTCCTTCCACACTGACCACACCTCCAACCTGAAAGGCACACATGAGCACGAAGAACATGACGAAGAACTGGAAGACCACGGGACTCGGCGTTGCGGCGATCCTGACCGCAGCAGGCGCGGCACTCACTGCGCTCACCGACGGCAACGATGCCACCGTGCCTGATTGGGGTGCGCTGATCGCGGCGGTGATCGCGGGTGTCGGTCTGATCTTCGCCAAAGACAGCGACAAGTCTGGACTCTGATGTACGCTCT
>Ga0194133_10002018_pt1 | contig 32865 bp, 27 predicted proteins | sample TA2KigOf40mmetaG_FD_155448 | JGI IMG/M metagenome (GOLD analysis project Ga0194133, IMG submission 155448) | Freshwater microbial communities from Lake Tanganyika, Tanzania - TA2015055 Kigoma Offshore 40m | ecosystem: Environmental > Aquatic > Freshwater > Lake | place: Tanzania: Lake...
CGGCATTCTTGCGAGCCAACACGCCAGTTTCGTTCAGTTGCGCATAGGCTTTTTCGAGCATCGGCACCCAGATCTCACCACCCAGATCACCCGATTTACCGATCATCAACTGCGCCAGATCGCTGCTCCCGTCACGACTTGGCAACTTGTCATTGACCGTAACCCACACGGGCTTGCCATCAGCATCGTAAAAGCGAACACCCCAGAGGCGGTTCCCCCCATAGGTTCCCATGTCCAGAAACATCGACTCAATGAGACCCGGCTTGGTATCGGTTAATGCGATCATGGCTGCCAGTAAATAGCAGTCTCCCATACCGCCCTGCTGCACCTCGGTTGAGAGCGCACCATTAGCCGTGAAAAGCGGCTGACTATAAGTCGCGTAAATGCCGGTCTGGGGCTTAGCTGCAGGGTTGGCCGTGTCGCCCCCAAACTCGGGCGCAGGCATGTCACTACCAAGCAGCCAACTCTGCCACAACTGATCAAAACTAGCCTTGCCTAGCCCACTAGCCAGATTACCTTGGTTTTGCGGAGTTTCTCCTCCCCCCGTAAATTGCGCGTTGGCCAAGGAACCGTTCACAATTTGGCCTAGCACATGACTTAAATACTCTGTCTTGGTACTACCCAGCGGCTTCAAAAGCGACTTGCTAATCTTCACAAGGTACTGAAGATCATCCATCAGGTCCGACGTCACGGCACCACCTTCAGGAACGGCTGCATCGAATAGTGCAACCATATCAGCGTGGCTAAGCGCGGTTTTACCGGTCAATAGAGTCTTCAGTGCGGTCGTTTTAAGCGCATCACTCCAGTTCGGCTGCAGCGGTGTGTCGTTGTTTAAAAAGGCCGCAACTGTGGACTCATCAGGATTCTGCTCAGCTGTCTGCATTAGGACCTGCCAGTTCTAAGGTAGTAGTAGCATCACTAAAGAATGAAATACATTATTCATACGTCGCTCCAAGTCCCGGCCCCAAATTAAGATTCTTGCAAAACTATAACCGCAAGGGAATTTCCGTCGATGTGGGTACTCATGTCAGGGCGACGACCAGCCGTTTCGGATCTAATCGGACCATAACATACTCCACTGAGCTGACCTGCGATGGATGCCTGGAATTCCTTTTTTACCTTTGGCGATTGCAAAAAGAGGTGGGGTATTTCGGAGGCCTTTACAATGCGATGGACAGGAACAGCTTCGGGGCGCGATAATCAGACACTCCCGTCTACCGCAGTGTCCGACACGCATAGATACGTAGCTAGATTTATAGCTGCTTTACCTGTCGGAAGTCGAACACGGCCAAGTAAATCATTTTTTCGTATTTATGAAACTCGCTACTTGGAATGTCAACTCGCTGAAAGTGCGATTGCCGCAGGTACTGCACTGGCTATCGACGTCGCCGGTGGATGTGCTCTGCCTGCAAGAGACCAAGCTCACCGACGACAAGTTTCCGATTGCCGAGATCGAAGCGGCGGGCTATCAGGTGGCCTTCACCGGCCAGAAAACCTATAACGGCGTTGCCATCCTCTCGCGTTTCCCGATGCAGGAGGTGATGAAGAACAATCCTCTGTTCGAAGATGAGCAGCAGCGCATCATCAGCGCCACGATTCAAGGTGTGCGCGTGGTCTGTGCCTACATACCGAATGGGCAAGCGGTGGGTACAGATAAGTACGACTACAAACTACGCTGGCTGGATGCGTTAACGCGCTGGCTAGCGGATGAGATCCAATCTCACCCGGCACTCGCACTGCTCGGTGACTACAACATCGCCCCCGCCGATGCCGATGTGTATGACCCAGCAGAGTGGGCAGGGCAAGTGCTGTGCTCCGATGCCGAACGAGCGGCGTTCGAGGGTTTGATCGCGTTGGGATTGAAAGACGCGTTTCGCTTATTTGCGCAGCCCGAAAAAATATACAGCTGGTGGGATTATCGGCAAATGGCATTCCGTCGGAATCGCGGCTTACGCATTGACCATATCCTGCTATCGGCGCCGCTGGCGGAGCGCTGCACTGCATGCGACATCGACAAAGCACCCCGCAAGTGGGAGCAGCCCTCCGACCACACCCCGGTAATCGCGACGCTTACGCCTTAGACGCTAGCGCCTCGCGAATCTGCGTCAGCGAAGATGGGTCTTCAATCGTCGTCAGATCACCCGGATCACGCCCTTCGCAAATTGCCTGTATCGATCGACGCAGTAATTTGCCGGAGCGTGTTTTCGGCAGCAGATTCACACAAAATACATGCGCCGGTCGCGCCACTGCGCCTAACTGGTGATCAACCCGTCCGAACACTTCTTTCTCGAACTGTTTTTTCGCTTCCGCAGTGGCGACTTTATCCGAATGCTTGGGAATAACGAAGGCCACCGCAACCTGACCCTTGACCTTATCCTCCACGCCGACCACCGCCACCTCAGAGACATTCTCATGTGACGAGATACTCTCTTCAATCTCGCGCGTGCCCAGGCGGTGCCCTGCAACGTTAATCACATCATCGGTGCGGCCAAGAATAAAATAATAGCCATCATCATCACGGATGCCCCAGTCGAACGTGGAGTACACCTGCTCGGTAGTGAAGTTCGACCAATAGGCGCTCACATAGCGCTGATCATCCCGCCACACCGTCTGCAAACAACCCGGTGGTAACGGCCCTTCAATCACGACTACGCCTTTTTCATTGGCACCACATACAGCACCCGTCGCTTCATTCAACACTTTGACGCGATAGCCTGCCATTGGCACACCCGGGCTGCCCAGACGCGTCGGTCTGTCATCCACGCCTTTGGCAACCGATAAAATCGGCCAGCCGGTTTCTGTCTGCCAGTAGTTGTCAATAATCGGTACGCCCAACGCATCAGCGACCCAGGCCGAGGTGTTTTCATCCAAAGGCTCACCGGCGAGATACAGCGCTTTAAGCGAAGAAAGATCATGCTTCTTCATCAGCTCTGGCGGCTGCTTTTTCAGTACGCGTACCGCCGTCGGTGCAGAGAACATGCGCGTCACTTTGTATTTTTCAACAATCTGCCACCAGATGGCGGCGTCCGGACGTAGCGGCGTGCCTTCGTACATGATGGTCGCCATGCCGGCGATCAGTGGGCCGTACACAATGTAGGAGTGACCCACCACCCAACCGATGTCGGACGTCGAAAAATACGTCTCGCCCGGCTGCCCGCAAAAAATTGTTTGCATCGACATGGCAAGCACAACAGCATAGCCACCCACATCGCGCTGCACGCCTTTCGGCTTGCCGGTTGTGCCTGAGGTGTACAGAATGTAGGAAATATCCTCCGACTTCAGCCAAGTGACCGGCACCTGCGCATCCCTATGCTGCTCGCGCAGCGCCGCGTAATCTACGTCACGGCCGGCAACCAGATGCATCTCAGCCAGATGACGATTCACCAACAACACATGGGCTGGCTTGTGAGTCGCAAGATGAATCGCCTCATCGAGCAGTGGCTTGTAGGGAATCGCCTTGCCACCGCGCGAACCTGCATCTGCCGAAACGATGAGCTTGGGCTGCGCGTCATCGATACGTGTGGCGAGGCTATTCGCTGCAAAGCCACCAAACACCACGGAATGAATCGCACCTATGCGCGCGCAGGCCAGCATCGCAAACGTGGCCTCGGCAATCATTGGCATGTAGATCAGCACACGATCGCCTTTGGCAACGCCGAGCGATAGCATGATGGCCGCTGTGCGCTCTACCTCACGCTGTAGCTGCTGATAGGTCCAGACTTTCTCTACCGGAGTGCCGTCGGCAGTTTCTGTACTGATCGCGATGAGGGCCGCCTGATCTGGCTGCGTCTTGACCCAACGATCAACTGCGTTATGGCACAAGTTAGTTTCACCACCCACGAACCATTTGGCAAACGGCGGCCGCGAATAGTCGCAAACCTGCTCAAACGGTTTATGCCATTCAATGCGTTTGGCCTGTTCAGACCAAAAGGCATCAGGGTAATTAATTGACTGTTGGTAGAACGCGTCTTGCATGTTGTCGCCTCCCGCTCGAACCTGCGCCACGGCTCATCGGCATGTGGTCTGTGTCAGTTCGATTCTGATCATACCGTAGCTGGCACTCGCACCCAGCCTTCCATCAGCACGCGTGCGCTGCGGCTCATGCTGGCTTTTTTGACTTGCCATTCACCGTACTCTTGCACCGCCTCCGCACCGACACGCAAGGTGCCCGAAGGATGCCCGAAGCGCACTGCGGTTCGCTCACCACCACCTGCGGCAAGGTTCACCAAAGTACCGGGAATCGCGGCGGCGGTGCCAATCGCCACTGCAGCCGTGCCCATCATCGCGTGGTGCAGCTTACCCATCGATAAGGCGCGTACCAGCAAGTCAACATCACGCGTCGTGACCGCTTTACCGCTAGATGAGGTGTACTCTTTCGGCGCAGCGACAAAGGCCACCTTCGGTGTGTGCTGCCGCTTGGCAGCCTCGCTCACGTCTTTAATCAGGCCCATACGCACTGCACCATGCGCGCGTATGGTTTCAAACATGGCGAGTGCTTTGGCATCGCTATTAATCGCTTCTTGTAACTCGGTACCGGTGTAGCCAATCGCCTCGGCATTCACAAAAATCGTCGGAATGCCCGCATTGATCATGGTGGCTTTTAATTTGCCAACACCGGGTACTTCAAGTTCATCAATCAGCTGACCGGTAGGGAACATCGCGCCACCGGCGCCCTCTTCTTCTGCCGCCGGATCCATAAACTCGAGTTGTACTTCAGCGGCAGCAAATGTCACGCCATCCAATTCAAAATCGCCAGTCTCTTGCACCGCGCCGTTCGTCATGGGTACATGCGCGATGATGGTCTTTTGAATATTTGCCTGCCAGATACGAATGGTCGCGATGCCGTCTTTCGGTAAACGCGATGGATCAACCAAACCATTGCTGATTGCAAAAGGCCCCACTGCTGCGGATAAATTGCCGCAGTTACCGCTCCAATCCACAAACGCCTGATCAATCGATACCTGCCCAAACAAATAATCTACATCGTGATCGCCTTGGGTACTTTTGGAAATGATTACCGTCTTGCTGGTGCTGGAGGTCGCACCACCCATCCCATCGATTTGTTTACCGTACGGGTCGGGGCTACCAATCACACGGAGCAGTAAGGCATCGCGGGCTGCGCCGGGCTGTTGCGCGGCCTCGGGGAGATCTTGCAAGCGGAAGAACACGCCCTTGCTGGTACCCCCACGCATGTAAGTGGCCGGGACTTTTATTTGGGGTTGAAAACTCATCATGCCGCCTTCTGCGAAGACTCAAGAAAATCCTGCGCAAACCGCTGCAGCACACCACCCGCTTCATAGATCGATACCTCTTCATCACTATCCAGCCGGCAGGTGACCGCGACGTCGAGCTTCTCACCATTCTTGCGGTGAATCACCAGAGTGAGATCAGCGCGTGGCTTGCGCGTGCCGATCACGTCATAGGTTTCAGTCCCATCCAGCCCGAGTGTCTTGCGATTGACGCCGGCTTTAAACTCCAGCGGCAACACACCCATACCAATCAAGTTAGTGCGATGAATACGCTCGAAGCCCTCGGCAACAATTACTTCGACACCGGCTAAACGTACACCTTTCGCGGCCCAGTCGCGCGATGAGCCTTGGCCATAATCAGCGCCGGCGATGATGATCAGCGGCTGCTTGCGGTTCATGTAGGTTTCAATCGCTTCCCACATACGCATTACCTTGCCTTCAGGCTCGACACGTGCGAGCGAGCCTTTCTTTTGCTGGCCATCGACGATCACCATTTCATTCACCAGCGTGGGGTTAGCGAACGTTGCCCGCTGTGCAGTCAAATGGTCGCCACGGTGGGTGGCATATGAATTGAAATCTTCTTCCGGCAAGCCCATTTTGTGCAAATACTCACCGGCAGCGGAATCCATCAGAATCGCATTCGATGGCGACAGATGATCGGTGGTGATATTATCGGGCAGCAGTGCCAATGGCCGCATGCCTTTCAGCGTGCGTTCACCTGCAAGCGCGCCTTCCCAGTACGGTGGGCGACGAATATAAGTTGATTGCGGACGCCAGTCATACAGCGGCTTGACCTGTGTGCCGCTATCGGCACGAATCGCAAACATCGGCTCATACACTTTGCGGAAATGCTCTGGCTTGACCGAGGCCTGCATGATGCTGTCGATCTCTTCATCACTCGGCCAAATATCTTTTAGGCGTATTTCTTTACCGTTAGCGATGGTGAGTACATCTTTCTCGATATCGAAACGGATGGTGCCTGCGATAGCGTAGGCCACCACCAAGGGCGGCGATGCCAGAAAAGCCTGTTTGGCATACGGATGAATGCGGCCATCAAAGTTACGATTACCCGACAACACAGCAGTCGCATATAAATCTCTGTCGATGATCTCTTGCTGAATCTGCGGATCAAGCGCACCGGACATGCCGTTACACGAGGTGCAGGCATATGCAACAACGCCGAAGCCGAGCTTTTCAAGCTCAGGCAGCAAGCCCGCCTCTTCCAGATACATCGTCACCGCTTTCGAACCCGGCGCTAACGAGGTCTTGACCCAAGGCTTGCGTAACAGGCCATGCTTATTCGCGTTGCGGGCTAACAGGCCAGCGGCAATCACGTTGCGTGGGTTCGAGGTGTTGGTGCAGCTGGTGATCGCAGCGATGATGACTGCGCCATCCGGCATTTGGCCGGGCACCTCTTCCCAAGCACCGGCAATACCCTTCGCAGCAAGATCGGTTGTCGCCACACGCGCATGCGGGTTCGATGGGCCCGCCATATTGCGTACCACGCTCGACAAATCAAACGTCAACACACGCTCGTACGCCACGTGCGCAAGACTGTCGGACCATAAGCCAGCAACCTTGGCATAGGTTTCAACCAGATTGACCTGCTCATCACTACGGCCAGTGAGTTTGAGGTATTGAATGGTTTGCTCATCAATACTGAACATCGCCGCGGTAGCGCCATACTCGGGCGCCATGTTGGAGATGGTGGCACGATCACCCAAGGTCAGCGCACGCGCGCCCTCACCGTAAAATTCCAGATAGGCACCCACAACTTTTGATTGTCGTAGAAACTCGGTCAGCGCGAGCACCACATCGGTGGCGGTGATGCCCGGCTTTGGCTTGCCGGAGAGCTCAACGCCAATAATGTCGGGTAAACGCGTCCAGGATGCGCGACCCAGCATCACGTTCTCTGCTTCCAAACCGCCGACGCCAATCGCAATCACACCGAGCGCATCGACATGCGGTGTGTGGCTATCGGTACCGACACAGGTATCCGGGTAAGCCACACCATGATCGTTATGAATCACCGGCGACATCCGTTCCAAATTAATCTGGTGCATGATGCCGTTACCCGGCGGGATCACATCGACATTTTTGAACGCATGCTTGGTCCAGTCGATGAAATGAAACCGGTCTTCGTTGCGGCGATCTTCAATCGCCCGGTTTTTTTCGAAGGCCAGCGGATCATAACCACCGCACTCCACTGCCAGTGAATGATCGACAATCAGCTGCACTGGCACTACCGGATTCACCTTGGCTGGATCCCCGCCCTGGTCCGCAATTGCATCACGCAAACCAGCCAAGTCAACCAAGGCAGTCTGACCGAGAATATCGTGACACACCACACGCGCCGGATACCAGGGAAAATCGAGATCACGCTTGCGTTCGATCAGCTGCTTTAGTGATGCGGTCAGCGTAGTGGGATCGCAGCGACGCACCAGATTTTCAGCGAGCACGCGCGAAGTGTAAGGCAACGTGTCCCAAGCACCTGTCTGGATTGCGTCGACGGCCTCGCGCGCATCGAAATACTCGAGGCGGGTGCCGGGTAGTGGTTTGCGGTGAGCAGTGTTCATCATCGATGGTCGCTTATTTACGTTTAGCGATTGGCACAAACTTCAGATCTTCCGGCCCCACATAATTCGCGCTTGGCCGAATAATCTTGTTATCGATGCGCTGCTCGATGATGTGTGCCGCCCAGCCCGAGGTACGCGAGATCACGAACAGCGGTGTAAACATCGCTGTCGGCACGCCCATCATGTGATACGACACGGCCGAGAACCAATCAAGGTTGGGGAACATCTTCTTGATATCCCACATCACCGTTTCCAGACGCTCTGCAATATCAAACATCTTGGTCGAACCAGTATTCTTCGATAGCGTGCGCGCGACTTCTTTAATCACTTTGTTCCGCGGATCCGAGATCGTATACACCGGGTGACCAAAACCAATGATCACTTCCTTGTTCTCGACACGACGACGAATATCCACCTCGGCTTCATCCGGGTTGTCATAACGCTTCTGAATATCAAACGCGACTTCATTCGCACCACCATGCTTGGGGCCACGCAAAGCACCAATAGCGCCGGTGATGGCCGAGTACATATCCGAACCCGTACCTGCAATCACACGACCGGCAAACGTCGAGGCATTAAACTCATGCTCGGCGTACAGAATGAGTGAGGTATGCATCGCACGTACCCACAACTCGGACGGTGCTTCACCATGCAATAGGTGCAGGAAATGACCGCCGATGGAATCATCATCCGTCTCGGTTTCGATCCGTCTGCCGTTGTGACTGTAGTGATACCAGTACAGCAGGATAGAGCCGAGTGAGGCCATCAAACGATCGGCAATATCACGCGCGCCCGGTGTGTTGTGGTCATCTTTTTCCGGCAAGACGCAACCTAATGCAGAAACACCCGTCCGCATCACATCCATCGGGTGCGACGACGCAGGCAACCACTCCAGACTCGCTTTAACATTCGCTGGCAGACCACGCAGCGCTTTCAGTTTTTGCTTGTAAGCTTTTAATTCAGCGGTGGTTGGTAATTTTCCATGCACCAGCAGATGCGCAATTTCTTCGAACTCGCTGCTCTCTGCCAGATCAAGAATGTCATAGCCACGGTAGTGCAAGTCATTACCGGTACGGCCGACCGTACACAGCGCGGTATTACCGGCGGTAACACCCGATAGCGCGACCGATTTTTTTGGCTTGAAGCCTGCTGCTTGTTGCTCGCTCATGCAATTTCTCCCTTAGATACTTTGACGACTATTTTTCACTTTGACTTTTGCTGCGCAAATAGCGCATCCAACTTTTGCTCGAACGCGTGATAATCAATCCTGTCGTACAACTCCATACGGGTTTGCATCAGATCGACCACATTCTTTTGCGAGCCATCACGACGTACCGCCTGATAGACCGCTTCGGCGGCTTTATTCATGGCACGGAACGCTGACAGCGGGTACAGCACGATGCCGGCATCTGCATCGCGTAGTTCGTCTACCGTGAACAGCGGCGTGGCACCAAACTCGGTGATATTCGCCAGAATCGGTACCTTCACCGCCGCTGCGAATTTTTTATACATAGCGAGCTCAGTGATCGCCTCCGGGAAAATCATGTCGGCGCCGGCTTCGACGCAAGCCACTGCGCGCTCGATAGCCGCATCCAATCCCTCAACCGCCAGCGCATCGGTGCGCGCCATGATCACAAACTGATCATCCGTACGCGCATCTACGGCTGCCTTGATGCGGTCCACCATCTCCTGCTTGCTTACGATTTCTTTGTTGGGGCGATGTCCACAGCGCTTGGCGCCCACCTGATCTTCAATATGCATGGCGGCAGCGCCAAACTTGATCATCGATTTCACGGTACGCGCGACATTGAAGGCAGATGAGCCGAAACCGGTATCGACATCCACCAATAACGGTAAATCGCAGACATCGGTAATGCGTCGCACATCGGTCAGCACATCATCGAGGCTGGAAATACCGAGATCCGGCAAACCCAGCGAACCCGCAGCAACGCCGCCGCCAGAGAGATAAATCGCACGAAAACCCGCGCGCTTGGCAAGCAGCGCGTGGTTGGCATTGATGGCGCCAATCACCTGTAGCGGTGACTCCTCCTTCAGTGCCTGCCTGAAGCGCGCGCCGGGGGATGGAATGCTCATGAGGTGTCCTATCTGATGGGTTCAAAGGAGCGTGGCGCTTGCCCACGCGTCAACACGGGTCTGTCGTTTGCAATCACCATGCCATCCGCCTTTTGGCTTACGCGGCCGCCATGCTGGTTTAAATCCTCGCGATAAATCAGCAGCTTGCGAGCAGGCGCCAATGTATTATCAAATTTGCAGGTTTGCATGAATGTTTCAAGGTATGTTTCAATTGTGAACTCTGTTGAAACATGAAACATTTCTGAAACATGACCCGCCCCAACCCAGCCGTGCGAGATCGCGGTAACTCCCCGGTGTTCTGGGCCGTAGCCAGCTCGCGTCTGCTCGACATGTTCCGCGATATCACGCTCGAGTTTGATGATCGCGCTGACATTGCGCTGATACCGCTGGGCTTTGATGAGGCGCTGGCACATATCCGTGAGCGACTACAAACCGAGCGCTGCGACGCGGTGATATCCGCCGGATCGAACGGCACGTATTTAAAGAGCCGGCTGTCGATACCTGTCGTGCTTGCCAAGGCGAGCGGCTTCGATGTGATGCAAGCGCTCGCACGCGCGCGCAAGATCACCACACAGATCGGCATGATCAGCTACCAGGAAGCACCACCCGAGTTAATTGAGTTTCAGCAGACCTATGATCTGCCGATCATGCAGCGTAGCTATATCACGGTGGAAGACGCGCGCGCGCAAATCAGTGAGATGAAAGCGGCGGGTATCCAAGCGGTGGTCGGCGCTGGCTTGATCACTGACCTGGCTGTCGAAGCCGGGATGACGGGCGTTTTTGTTTATTCGGCTGGCTCAATACGACAAGCGTTTGATGATGCGCTCGATATTGCGCGCGCTACACGCTTTGATGCGCCGCGCGGCCGCGCCTACGCTGTACCCGACAACCCCAAGGCGAAATATGCATTGTCTGCCTTGCGCGGTGACTCCGCTGTGATGCAGGCGATGAGACATACCATCACCGTCTATGCAAAATCCCCGGCACCTGTACTGATCGAAGGAGAAACCGGCACCGGCAAAGAACTGGTGGCACAAGCGATTCATCGCGAGAGTATGCGCGGCATCGCTGGTGATCGTCCTTTTGTTGCCGTCAACTGCGGGGCAATTGCTGAATCTTTACTGGAATCTGAGTTATTCGGCTACGAAGAAGGCGCGTTCACTGGCTCGCGTCGTGGTGGCCATGCTGGCTTGTTTGAAGCGGCACACCGCGGCACGCTGTTTCTGGATGAAATTGGCGAGATGCCGCTACCGCTACAAACACGCTTGCTACGCGTCCTTGAAGAAAAAGAAGTGGTGCGTGTCGGTGGAACGCATCCGATTGCGATTGATGTGCGCATTATTAGCGCCACCCATTGCCAGTGCGACACGCTGGTTCAACAGGGACGTTTTCGGGCAGACCTGTACTACCGGCTGAGCACGCTGCGCATGACCTTACCCGCCTTACGGGAACGCACCGAAGATATTGTGCAGCTCGCGGAATGGTTCCTCAAAAACGCCTTGGCTGAAATTGGCTCACGAGCCAGCGCCAATATGCATGCAGAGCTTCTCGCATGCACTGAAACGCTTCAGGCTTGGCACTGGCCGGGGAATGTGCGTGAGCTGCGCAACCTGATGCAACGCGTCGCACTGTTTCTGGCGGTTGAGCCACTGCAGGCGCTGACACCTGCGTTCCTGGTAAATATTGCGCCCGAGCTGTCGGGTGATTCAGCAGCGCCCCGCCTCGCCGACATAACTGGCGATACGGTACTCAACGCTGCGCCCAATCAGAACCCAAGCCCGGCGAACCAAACCATGGCGCAGGTGCTCGCTCGCTTCAGTGGTAATCGCGCAGCTGCGGCGGAGCATCTGGGCATTAGCCGAACCACACTATGGCGCCGGTTAAAGGACAACCACTAAGCGCTTCTCTCCTAGCGGCTAAAGCGCCTAAAGGACACCCACTATGCGCTTCTCTCCAAAGGACATGGCGGTGGTGGCTTGGCCGCCCCAGATAATCAGCTGACCGGTAATCGAAGAATTAGCGGCATGGTCGGTAGCAGGGGTAAGGCGTTTATTTCGCAAGCGTCATCGCTAAAGAAAACCGTTCCGCTGACGATTATGCGTTCCTGAACTAATGCATTTTTGCCCCGCGCTAACGTATGAATCAGCACCATCCCGAAGAGAGCCCCAAACCCGCGCTAGTCGGCAAACGACCCGGCGAACGTGTCTGGACCCCGGGCGCCGACGTGCAATCGGTCTGGAAAAAATTTGGCTGGACGCCACCGAGCAAAAAACGGGCAGATACTCCCTTGCGCGAGCGACCCGCAGCTAACCATGCGCTGAGAGTGCTGCGCGGCTAACACATCACATCACTCGTGCTTTTAGTGCTATGGCGATATCGGCTGTTAATCTAGCTGCGCCCGCTTCAAATCAAAACTTGCATCCGGCGGCTTGATCTTTAGGCCCTCTAAAGTGTCGACCAACAGCGTCATTAAAAAATAATCCCGGTATACCTTCGAATCTGCGGGAATGACATACCAAGGCGCATAGTCGGTGCTAGTGGCATTGATCGCGTCTTCATAGGCCTTGATGTAATCCTTCCAGAGCCGGCGATCTTCAAAATCCGAGGCCTGCAGCTTCCAGTGCTTGTCGGGATCGTCCATGCGCGCTTGCAGGCGCAGCTTCTGCTCTTGCTTTGAAATATGCAGGTAGCACTTGATAATGCCGATACCTTCGTCGCTCAGCATGCGCTCGAACGCTTGAATATGTTGATAGCGCTGCTTGCATACTGCCTTGCTGATCCAGCCACGCACCCGCGTCACCAGCACATCTTCATAATGGCTGCGGTTAAATACAACGAGCTCACCGCGACGCGGTGCTTTGGCATGTACGCGCCAAAGATAATCATGGCGACGCTCATCCTCGCTCGGCGCGCCGAATGGCTCAGCGCGCACCCCTAGCGGACTGACATGCGAAAACACGTGACGAATTGCACCGTCTTTGCCCGAGGTATCCATCCCCTGCAGTACCAGGAGCACCCCGCGCTCATTCGACGCATGTAGACGGAGCTGGAGCTTATTGAGGCGCGCACTCAGTTCGCTGATCCCGAGCTTCACCGCCTCAAGCTGCGACTTCTTGGGCTCGGCCGGCGGAGCAGTCGGCACATCTGCCAGCGAGAATGACTTGTGCGAATCGATACGACGTAAATTAAATGTCTTTTTATTCATGCTGATCCCCATCGTACGAATTGATGGGGATTTTGCCGTGCGATACATGGCGCCGCAAGGTGTGACGCTATTGTTATCGATTCAACATGCGAAGTTGTCAATCGGCCATTTTCAATGCCTTACTGAGTTGTCTCGAGCTACTTGGCAGACGCACCGCTTACCCCGCTGGATCTCAACCTTGACTTGTATTCCGCGTGGCCCCGTTCGCAGGCAATGAATGCAAGGGAGGAAACAGACAGACCGGCAAAATCGGAAACATCGAACTCTTTCGCGCATTCAAAAGCTTCGTCAACGACAAAGTATCCGAGACTTCTCATCCGTACCAATTCGTCGATGACGGCTGTTGCTGGGGTGAAGGTGTCAACGGCGGCCATATCAAGACCCGAGTAAATTAGCTCGACGCGAAAATACCGCCCGTGTTTTTCAACTTCGTGACACCGGCTCCGCCCGAGTACGCCAAGGGTGTTTCAGCAACAGTCGTCCAACAAGACTTAGTCGCCCACCCGCCCCCCCAGGGCGGCCCACCCTTGAGGATTAGTCAACCACTGAGATTTTGCTGCCGCCTCGACCCACGTCCGGCGCTACCCCACCCTGCGCAACTGCCGCACCGTAACGCTGGACTACCAAATTACAGCGGGAAGCCATTAATAAAACCAGCCATCACAAAATGTGGACAATTTAATTAACATACTATATAAACCGTTTACACAGAAAAACAGGAGGTCGTTCGATGGACCTAATGACGTATTGGCTTGACGGATCTATGGACGATGGCGCAGGACGCGCTAACTCGGTTGATCACCGAGCCACTAGCGCGCCAAGCAAGAGAAAAGGTAGCTCCGGAGCAGCAGTAAAGAAAAATGCCAAGGCAGGCAAGAAGGCAAGCACCAAGGCTAGCGCGGAAAAGAAAAAGCCTGAGGTCAAGCATGCGACGCTTGTGCGGGATAGTTTCACCATTCCCGGCGATGAATTGCAGCTGCTGGCAGATGCGAAGAAAAAATGCTTGAAAGCAGGTATCGATATCAAGAAAAGTGAATTAATCAGAATTGGTATTTCACTTGTTTACGGACTGGGTCTATCCCGGCTGAAAAAAGAAAAAAAAGCACTCCAACCAATTAAAACTGGGCGACCAAAGAAATCCAAGCTTGTTTAAATGGGTTCTGCTGAACCGAACCTTCATACAAATAATTCAAGGGGGAAACTTATGAATGGCGTACATTTGACCGCTGATCTGGCTGGATGCAAAACCAACCACAGCCTCATGACTGACGCTGAAAAGCTCCGTGAGATTTGCGTTGAACTGGTCGCGATCAGTGGGCTAACGGCGGTGCACGACCTTTTTTATCAGTTCGAACCTGCAGAAAATGAGGTTGCTGGCGGCGTCACAGGAACGGTGCTGTTGGCCGAGTCACACTTGGCTATTCATACCTGGCCTGAATTGTCAGCGGTGACATTGGACGTTTACGTCTGCAATTTTTCAACCGACAACCGAAGCAAAGCGCAGCAGCTGCTGGAGAGCATTATTAGCCTGTTCCAGCCGGCGTCGGCCATGAGACAACAGATCAAGCGGGGAAGAATGGGCGTGGTCAACAAGGCGGCCTGACCCATTTCTGGCCGGATCGCGCCCCCGATCTGCACATCACCCCAAACGTGGCTCAGTTCAATTTGCTAGGCCACGTTGATCCGCTCATTTCGGACTTACCGTCCGCCTTGGGTGATTTCCTTCGCTGTCATCTTGCAGAAATTTTCTTGTATTACCGTGATTGGTTGTTTAACCCAAAAAAATTAATATTTTCGGCACAGCCAAAGAGTATGCAAGCGTCATGATTGCCTCGTGCCAGTTCATAGTCAACCTAATCGCAGACGATGTTGAGACCCCCATGCTGACCATTGGCAGGATTGTTTTCCTGGCATCAGAGAATTAGATTGGCCATGCAGCTCATACCTTGCTGGTTACGAGGCATCTATTCAAAGACCGCTGTAGTAGCACTCGGAACATGTTTTTCTATTTTCCCGTCGATCGCTAGTGCGGCGGTATTTATAAGTAATTTTGAGTCAGCAGGCCCTACAACCCTGTCGATCCCTCCCGCCTGGCAAATCATCCGCCTGGAGACCCACATCCCAGCCACCAAGTACCGGCAAATCCATTGGGACGGAGTACATGCTATTGAGGCAAATGCAGATTCAAGTATGGCCCTACTAGCCCGCCTGGTGGACGTTGACCTGAACGAAACGCCAATGCTTTGCTGGCTATGGCGTATCGATGGCGTCGTTAAATCCGCAGATATGAAGAAACGATAGGGTGACGATTATGCTGCACGGGTATATCTCGCCTTTTCTCTGCCAAAGGAGACGCTGAGCCTTGCAGATAAAGCTGCGCTCGCTATCGCACGCGGAATTTTCGGCAGCCACGTACCGGATGGCGCCATCAACTACGTTTGGGATAACGTGCATCCGATCGGCACCAGAATGCCCAATGCTTACACATCAAGGGCACAGATGGTCGTACTCCAAAGCGGTAATTCGCAGTCGGGAAAATGGACAGCTGAACGGGTGAATGTACTTAACGACTTGCACCGGACCTTTGGGACCGCGAGCGGAAAACTTAAACTACTCGCCATCGCTTCCGACTCTGATAACACCAAAGAGAAGGCAAGGGCCGGATTCGCGGAGATTGCGTTTGTAAAGCCAGAAGAAAACTGTCCTACGCCAAGCACTCAGAACTAAGGTAGAACTGTGTTAACCCATCTGGTAGCGGTACCTTGCTAGATTCACCAGACAGCCCGGCTACTCGCTTGCTTTGGATTTCCTCACACTGTTTGGGCGTCTCTCAGGTAGTGTCGCGCGTAGCGGCTATCTAATCGGAACAAAGGTAGCATCATAAAAAAATCTGCCGTATGAAATTCCGGGTCCCACGCCGGCTCGCTACATATCCATGCACCACTCCTTAAATAGCCTTTGATCAACGGCGGCACTTGAAGCACATCTTGAGGTGGACCGTCCTGTAGCTCGTATTTCAATTTTGGCGATACGCGGTACTCCTGTGGGCAAAAATTCTCTTTTTCCAGCCGTCGATAGAGTGCGTTAACCGAATTACCACCGTCCGCAAGGCTGACGCTGGCGCATCCAATCAAAAACTTTGCCTGCTCTCTCTGCATACACGAGGCCAAGCCAGACCATAGCATCATGATGACGCCGCCGTGCCGGTAATCGGGGTGTATACACGCCCTGCCCGCTTCGATGATCGAGTCTCTGATCGGCAATAACTTCGTTAAATCGAATTCTTTCTCTGAGTAGAACGCTTTGGTTTTTTTTAAGCCATGGCGTTTCAGTACCCGGTAGGTTCCAACGACTTCGTTAGACCGCGTGTCACGGACAATCAGATGATCACAAAACTCATCGAATTCATCCCGCTCCAAACCCTCAGGATTTTGTAGTGTTTGTAGACCGGTCGCCTCAACGAATACCTTGTACCGGAGCCTCTGTACTTCCTGTATCTGCTCAAGGCTGTTGGCGATGCTCAAGCTGAGCTTAGGAAAATTTGCCTTCCCCTCTGAGCTGACTGTTATCAAACGCATAGATACCCCCGAACAGAATGGGGCGGAATCTATCAGCGACAATTTTCAAACGGGTGACTGGTCGATGACAGAATCATGAAATGTGCCTAAAAGGTATCCCGATAATCTACTGTGGGTAGCAATTTGTCCGGGTAGTCGAGGATTGCGTTGTTCTTGTCATATTTGTGTCATCAAAATAAATGATTTATATTGTTTACCCGTTTAGTACAAAACGGCTGACACCACTCGAGGAGCTGCAAGATGATCAATACCTCCAACACCGAAATCGAAGCTATCCAAGATGCCGCAAAAATGACTACCGCAAAACCATTGGCCGCTAAAAAAAAGGGGGCGAAAAAGAAAGCGAGCGCTCAGCCGGCCGCTTCGAAGGCTACTAAAAGTAAAGTGGCAAAAAAGACCAAGCGCAAGCTGGCGGAAAAGATCAAGAGCCCCAAGCCGCCCAAGGGTGCAAAACAGAAGGTTGTCAAATCAAAAATAAATAAAACAGAAAAACCTAAAAAGCCGAAGTTGGTAAGAGATAGCTTCACCATGCCACAACCGGAATATGCTCTGCTCGCGCAAGTCAAGAAAACTTGCCTCGCTGCGGGTTTCGACATCAAAAAGAGTGAGTTACTGCGAATCGGCGTGGCGCAGCTCGCATCCATGGAGACCAAGGAGCTCAAGGCAGCGCAAGCCGCCCTCACCCCGCTCAAGGCAGGCAGACCCAAAAAATCAAAATAAGCTTGTAGCTTTGCTTGTGATGAAGCGATGACTACCCACACCCCGGCGCAGTAATGCACCGGGGCGATGTCACATTCGTTTCATGAATTGGTGGTGAGATAATCGGGATCCGGATATTAAGGCGGCAATTGCCGCTCGTATGTCACCTCACTGAGCTCACCATGACACAAGCTAACTGCGCCGACTCATCCCCCGACTTCAACGAGGTGCTGCAACTCAGGCTGTCTCGCCGAGGACTGCTGAAAGGTTCTCTCGCCAGCGCCAGTGCAAGTTACTTAGGTGTAGGTACGTTGGCAGCCACTGGCGTGGTCGAGGCACAGGCAGCGTCCACGCGGCTACGGCTGAACTTTAACGCAGTGGCCAAGAGCCTGGATGATCTGGTTCGGCTGCCCACTGGCTACTCGTACAAGCTACTGCTCGCAACCGGTGACCCGATCGCGCCTGGTATTCCTGCATATAGCAATGCTGGCGCAGATGAGGCTAACAGTTTCTCCCGTCGCGCGGGTGACCACAATGACGGCATGTATTTCTTTGGCATGAATAACCAGGCCCGCTGGGACTCGAGTGCTTCAGAGCGTGCGCTGCTGTGTGTGAACCATGAAGCTATCACCAGTGCTTTTCTGCACCCGCAGGGCCAAACTATTGTCGATGGAAAGCGTACTGTTGATACTGAAGTCGTTAAAGAAATGCTGGCGCATGGTGTAAGCGTGATCGAGGTTCGTCGCGAGGCCGGTAGCTACTCGCTACAAAAAGATTCACTGCGTAACCGACGCATCACAACCATGACCGAGATTGAGATAAGTGGTCCCGCTTCTGGTAGTCCGCTCATGGTCACGCGCTACTCGCCGACAGGCAAACGCACGCGCGGCACGCTGGGCAATTGCGCAAATGGACATACCCCGTGGGGTACCTATCTCACCTGCGAAGAAAACTGGGCGGGGTATTTTCGTCGACCATCATCCGATGACGCAAAGCGCAACCCACAGCAGCTAACAGCACTGAAGCGCTACGGTATTGCGGGCAAGGGTCGCGAGCTATGGGCAACCGCCAGCCCGGATGGCAATGATCAGCGCTTTAGTCGCTGGGATGCCTCGGTGACCGGCGCTTCTGCTGATGGCAGTGATGATTATCGGCATGCGCCAAACACCTTCGGCTGGGTGGTAGAGATTGATCCATTTAATACGGATGTCAGTCCAAAAAAACGTACCGCGCTAGGTCGTTTCGCGCACGAGGGCGCGTGGCCGGGCCCGGTACGTACTGGCCAGCCGCTCGTTTGGTACATGGGGTGTGATGCACGCGGTGAGTACATCTATAAATTCGTGTCAACCAAGCTCTGGGACCCGGCAGATGCCACCAAGGGCATGGCCGCCGGCGACAAGTACATGGATGATGGACGCTTATACGCTGCACGTTTCAACGCCGATGGTAGCGGCGATTGGCTTGAGCTCAGTTTTGGACAAAACGGTATCGACAGTACAAGCCCTGTTTACCCATTTGCGAATCAAGCCGATGTGCTGGTTCATGCCCGGCTAGCTGCTGACGCGGTGGGCGCCACCAAAATGGATCGCCCCGAGTGGGGCGCAGTGAACCCCCGTAATGGGGAGGTCTACATGACCCTGACCTACAACCCTTCACGCGACTTCAATCAACTTGACGCCGCTAACCCGCGTTTCTACCGCGATGCCAAAGCTGGCAAGCAAGGCCAAGGCAATGTCAATGGCCATATTATTCGCTGGGCCGAGCAGGGTAGCCAATCAGGCGCGACACACTTTCGCTGGGATGTCTTTTTATTCGCCTCGCGCGACAATGCCGACCAAGATAACGTCAATGTTTCTGGACTCGATGCCAGCAATGATTTTTCCTCGCCGGATGGGCTTTGGTTCTCACGGACTGGCTTGCTCTGGATAGAAACCGATGATCACGCCTACCGTGACAGTAGTAACTGCATGCTACTGGCCGCTATACCGGGGACGGTGGGTGATGGTGGGCAGCGGCAGATCATTAGCCGTGATGGCGAGCAGCAAAAAAATGTGACTACCCATGTCGGCGCAAGTGCCACCATGGCCTCGTTACGACGTTTTTTGGTGGGCCCGGTCGATTGCGAGATTACCGGTCTGGCGGAATCGCCGGACGGTAAAGCACTGTTCGTGAATATCCAGCACCTCGGTGAGACCACCAACGATAAGGGCTTTGATATCGTTAAACCCAGCACGTATCTCAGCCACTGGCCAGCGGGAGGGGACGCACGTCCTCGCTCGGCGACCATCGTGATCACACGCGATGATGGCGGCACTGTCGGGGCTGACTTGGTTTGATGCCAGTGCTTTTTTAGGCCAGTGCTTTTTGGTACGAGTGCTTTTTGAGACCAGTGCTTTTTGAGGTCAGCGCTTGCATCCAAAGCACTGCATCGCCATCGCCCGTGACAGCAGCCGGACCGGCGAACGTCTTGTCACACAAACGAAACATAGCTGTCACGCAGATGAAGTAATTGGTCGGTAATGTGTTCCTACGGTGACACGGAGTGCGCGCATGAACCAACGAGATGCTTTCACAGAACTAAAACAAAAAAAGAAGCTGATTAAGCATCCGTTGCACAAACCGATACCCCTACACTTCCGCACTATCTTTATCTCGGACATTCACCTTGGCACTAGCGGTTGTCAAGCCAAGCGCTTGCTCGAATTTTTGAAGGCAACCGAATCCGACAAACTGTACCTGATCGGTGACATCGTCGACGGCTGGCAACTGAAGCGACGCTGGTACTGGCACCAAACCCACAACGACGTCGTACAGCTGGTGCTGAAAAAGGCTAAAAAAGGCACCAAGGTGATTTTTGTGCCAGGCAATCATGATGAATCGATCCGTCAGTTTATCGGGATGGATTTCGGGGGCATCAAGATTCGTGATGAATTAGTTCACAAAACTGCCGACGGCCGCAAGCTGCTGGTGCTGCACGGCGATAGGTTCGATGGCGTGATCGCATGCGCCAAGTGGCTAGCCTACGTCGGTGATTCGCTTTATACGCTCATCTTGAAATTCAATCAGTACTACAACAGCTGGCGTGCGCGCGTTGGCCTACCCTACTGGTCGTTGTCGCAGTACCTGAAGCTAAAAGTTAAAAATGCCGTCAGCTATATCACCTCGTTCGAACAAGCGCTCGCTGACGAGGCACGCAAGAAAGGCCTGGATGGTGTGATCTGTGGTCATATTCATAAGCCCGAGATTCGAGAGATCGACGGTATCTTGTACTGCAACGATGGTGACTGGGTAGAGAGCTTGTCTGCGCTGATTGAAGAGCCAACCGGCCAACTTAGATTGGTGGATTGGCATGAAATCATGCTGCGCTGGGAGCAGGCACAACTGCAAGAAGAGATTGAAGACGCCTACCTTCAACCGGCCTGATTCACGCCTATTCATCTGCTGGAGCTCGGATCGTCATGATGGCTAACGGAATTGATGGTTGCATCGACAATGGCATTGATCTGGTAGCGTCGGGGCAGGTGGACGCAACCACAGTGGCGGGTAAGCGGCTGATGGTATTGTCGGTATCTGCGGGCAATGGCCACGTGCGCGCTGCTGATGCCATCGTGGCTCATGCGCGCGCCGATTACCCGTCGCTGACGGTGCGGCATCATGATGTACTCAAGCTCGTACCGCGCTGGTTCAGCAAAGTCTATAGCGATATGTACATGGCGCTTGCGCACCGCCTGCCCGAGGCGTGGGGCTGGCTATACCGCACGACCGATGCGTCGTCGGATAAGCCCTGGAACGTTCGGCTACGTCGGCTGCTACAAGCCTTTGTCGCCAAGCGATTACTGACTGAGATACATCGCTTCCAGCCCGACATCATCATCTGCACGCATTTTCTGCCGGCCGAGATGCTGAGCGATATTCGATTCAAGCAGAAGATCACATGCCCACTGTGGGTACAGGTCACCGACTTTGACCTGCACCATATTTGGATGCAGCCTGCGGTCACCGGCTACTTCGTCGCGAATGATGAACTTGCCTACCGGCTATATGCGCAGGGCATGCCTAGTGCGCGGGTTGTGGTGAGCGGCATACCCCTCATGCCCGGGTTCTCGTCAGCGCCTGATCGTGGCTCAGCCTGTGCCGCCTTAGGTCTGGATCCGCGCTGTACGACCGTGCTTCTGATGAGTGGTGGCGCTGGAGCCGGTCTACAGGAATCACTGGTGCAGAGCTTGTTGGCACAACACGCTGCGCTACAAGTCATCGTGCTGACAGGTCGTAATCAGGGCCTGCACGATACGCTACGTACGATCGAAGCGTTTTATCCGACACGCTTACGCGTGATCGGCTACACCAATGAGGTATACCGGCTGATGGCATGCGCTGATCTGGCGATCACCAAACCCGGTGGACTATCAACATCAGAGTGCTTGGCCATGGGTTTACCCATGCTTCTGGTCAATCCGATACCGGGCCAGGAAGAGCGCAATGCCGCATGGTTGATTCAGGAAGGCGCAGCTGTGCGCGCTGATGATCCCGCCACATTGCAGTTTCGCCTGCAGCGCCTACTATCCGACCAACCGCGACTAGCAGCGATGCGCTCACGCGCACGTGCATTGGCCAAACCTTCGGCGGCGAATGATGTGCTTCAGGCGGCACGTCGCGCAGTGAAGTCTCCGTGACGACAACCTGGTTGCTCACGCTCGGCTTTGTCGTGGTGCTGGGATTTTTCTTTGCAAAGCTTGAGATCGCGATTGAGGGCGACGCCGGCTGGGCGGCGAATCTGCCAACGTGGCGTATCGAGCATCACTGGCTACTCGATTTGTTTTGGGGTGGTCGCGAGATGACTGGCTATCATGCCTGGGCATTTTCGCTCGTTGCCTTGTTCTTTCACTTTCCCTTGATTTTTACCGGTGACTACAGCTGGCCCGCAGAGCAGCGCGCGCTGGCGTGCATCATGCTGTTCTGGGTCAGTGAGGATTTTTTGTGGTTTGTACTGAATCCGGCCTTTGGCCTACGGCGCTTTGCAAAAACGCATGCGGCTTGGCATCGTCACTGGTGGCTAGGTGCGCCCATTGAATACTGGCTATTTACGCCACTCGGTTTGTGGTGGTTGTTCGCGTCTTACCAATAAACAATCAGGCTATCGCGACATTATTCGTTGAAAAATTCTGGCGCCATCACTGCTTTCAGATAAATCGCGTTACCTTCTTCACGGTCACGCTGCGCTATCCACCAAGCGTTTGATTTCTTGACCGACCAGTTTTGCTCAACGCCGGTCAATAGCAAGGAGGCCACATTCCCCAACCATGGCTGGTGCCCGACCACCAACACCGGGCCACGAGCGTCGGGCCAGCCTGCTGCAAGCAGGACTTGATGAGCGTCGGCGGCAGGCCCGATTTCAGGTACCACCTTGTACTTGCGACCGAGCGCCTCAACCGTTTGCACAGTACGTGCAGTAGGGCTGCTGAGTATTTTGCAGCCGCTCGGTAGCACCCGATCCAACCATAGCCCCATACGCTGCGCTTGTTTGCGTCCCTGTGCGGTGAGTTCACGCTCGGCATCTGGGCTGCCCTCTTCGGCTTGCGCATGGCGCCAAAGAATTAAATCCATCACTCTCCCAAAGTTTCCATCAGGTGTAGTTGCGCACTGAAGGGTAACTGCCGGCTACTCGGCTTTCGTCGATGATAGTTGCCCTCGGCATCAAGCTCCCAGGCATTTTGGTTATCTTTTAAATAGGGCTTCAAACCCTCATCGACCACGCGCTGCTTGAGTTCGGGGTCCAGTACCGGGAACGCCACCTCAACCCGACGGAATAAATTACGATTCATCCAGTCTGCGCTCGCCAAGTATAAATCGTCTTTCCCATTGTTCCGGAATAAAAAGATTCGGCTATGTTCCAAAAACCGACCGACGATGGACCGCACGCGAATGTTTTCGGATAAACCGGGGACCCCAGGTCGCAGCAAACAGGCCCCACGGACAATCAAATCAATTTTCACACCCGCTTGCGATGCCTCGTACAGCGCCAGAATAATCGACTCATCCTGAAGCGCATTCATTTTTGCAATAATACGACCGCTTAGGCCTTGGGCAGCGTTATCAGCCTCTTGTCGAATCGCTTTCAATAGCTCTTTATGTAAATCGAACGGCGCAACCCAAAGGTGATTGAGTTTTTTCGGCCGGGTAAGGCTTGTTAGGTTAATGAAAACCTCATTCACCTCACGCGCCAGCGACTGATTCGCTGTCAGCAGGCCAAAATCAGTATAAAACTTGGTGGTGGTAGGGTGATAGTTACCGGTGCCGAGGTGAGCATACATTTTCAGTTTGCCAGATTCACGCCTGATTACCAGCGCCGTCTTGGCATGGGTCTTCATTCCTACAATACCGTAGACCACCTGCGCGCCAACTCGTTCGAGTTTATCCGCCCAGTTAATGTTAGCCTCTTCATCGAAACGCGCCATCAGCTCTACCACCACGGTCACTTCTTTACCGTTCTGTGCCGCCGCGATCAGTGCCTCCATCAATTCCGAGTTCATGCCGGTACGGTAAATGGTTTGCTTGATCGCGACCACCGATGGATCTGCAGCAGCGGCTCGCAAAAACTCGATCACCGGCTGAAACGACTGATAAGGATGATGCAGTAAATAGTCGCGCTGCGTAATCAAACTAAAAATATCTTCATGCGCCAGTGCCATCGACAGATCCGGCACGAATGGCTTGAACCGAAAGTCCGGGCCCGACGCATATTCAAGCAACTCATTCAGACTTACCATATTCACTGGTCCGTCGACGGGATACAAAAACTCAGGCGCAATATCAAACTGTGTCAGCAAGAAATCGGACAGATTTTTCGGGCAGTTCTGCGCCACTTCGAGCCGCACCGCAAAACCGAATTGGCGGGTTTGCAATTCACCTTTCAGCGCCTGACGCAAGTTTTTAACTTCCACTTCATCTACCCACAAATCACTATCGCGTGTCACACGAAACTGTGAATAGCCGAGCACCTGCCGCCCCGGAAAAAGATCGGCAATATGCGCATGAATCACTGACGACAACAAGCAATAGGCGGCGCCATTACCATTCAAGCCCTCGGGCAGGCGAATAATTCGAGGTAGTACCCGCGGTGCTTTCATCACGGCGATCGTGGTGCCTTTTCCGAACGCATCTTTACCGGCCAACTCAACAATAAAATTGAGGCTTTTATTCACCACTTGTGGGAAAGGGTGTGCCGGGTCTAAGACAATCGGGGTCAGCAGCGGTCGAACTTCGCGTTCGAAGTAATCCTTGACCCAAACCCGCTGCGCTTCATTACGATCAAGATGTCGCAATAAATGGATGCCTTGCTCCATCAATGCCGGCAGGATGTGCTGGTTGAGGGTTTGGTATTGCTCTTCAACCAGCGCGTGTGCTGCAACACTGACTTGGTCGAAGTCACGCATCCAAATCGGGTGTGCCAAGGAACCTTCTTCGCGCTCCCGAGCCAACAAACTAGCTACACGCACTTCAAAAAACTCGTCGAGATTACTGCTGACGATGCAAAGAAATTTAAGGCGTTCCAGCAAGGGTATATCCGGATCTTGCGCCTGCGCCAAAACACGCCGGTTGAACGCCAGCATGGATAGCTCCCGGTTCAGAAAACTGGATGCTGGTGACGCCATCGAAGGGATTTTTGCGCTCACAGGGAATCAGGCAAAGAAATAGTTATCGGAGCGTAGTGCAGCTTCATGACAGATCGGTGACAGCGTTATAAACCGAATAATTTTCGATGAAAGCTGTCATAAGGCTGACATATTCATTACGTAAATTCCGGGCAGTCATCTGTTAATGGCATATTCACCCCCAAGAAACCCCCAAGGAGTATCTATGCGAAGCAAGCAACTGTTTAAAGGCTTAGCAGTCGCCGCGGTCGGCGCTGCCATCAGCCTCTCGGTGCAGGCGGCGGAGTTTACCGGCGCAGGCGCTACCTTCCCGTTCCCAATCTACTCAAAGTGGGCCGAGGCCTACAAGGCATCGACCGGCATTGGTCTGAACTATCAGTCGATCGGCTCCGGCGGCGGCATGCGCCAGATCAAGGCCAAAACCGTTGACTTTGGTGCGTCCGACCAACCGATGAAGCCTGAAGAGCTGGAAAAAGAAGGTCTGCTGCAGTTTCCGGCCATTATCGGTGGCGTTGTGCCTGTCTTTAATCTGGACGGTATACAGCCTGGGCAGATCAAATTCACCCCTGAAATTATCGCCGGTATTCACCTTGGCAAAATCAGCAAGTGGAGCGACAAAGCAATCGCCGCCGTAAATCCGGATGTGAAGTTACCTGATCTGGCGATTACCGTGGTTCACCGCGCCGACGGCTCGGGTACCACCTTCCTCTGGACTGATTATCTGTCCAAGGCCAACGCCGAGTTCAAAGAAAAAGTCGGTACCGGTAACGCGGTCAAATGGCCGACCGGCGTGGGCGGTAAGGGCAACGAGGGTGTAGCCGCGAACGTGCAGCGCGTCAAAGGTTCGTTTGGCTATATTGAATATGCCTATGCCAAGCGCAACAAGATCCCCTACGGCCAAATGAAAAACCGTGACGGTGAGTTTGTTATGCCTGACGATGAAACTTTCAAAGCCGCTGCTGCAAGTGCCGACTGGGCCAACACACCGGGCATGGGCGTGCTGCTGACCAACCAGCCAGGCAAGCAGAGCTGGCCAGCCACTGGTGCGTCCTTCATCTTGATGCACAAGACCCAAGCGGATGCCCTCACCGGCCGCGCTGTGCTGAAGTTTTTCGACTGGGCCTACAAGAACGGTGGTCAGATGGCAACCGAGCTCGAGTACGTACCCATTCCAGCGCCTGTGGTGAAGCAGATCCAGGAATTATGGAAGACATCATTCAAGGATGGCGCCGGAGCGCCGATATGGAAGTAATAGCGGTTAACAGCGCACGCTGTTAGCAGCTCGATATCTCCAAGACTTAAGCCCGCCTCGGCGGGCTATTTTTTTGCCAAATGAGGCGCCGCCCCTGATGGTCTGGCAAGTTGATACGGTTTCAGCTTGAGCCCCTAGAATGACGCAATGAGGCGATTCAAATTTACGCTTTGTGGTCTGCTGCTGCCGGCGCTGTGGCTTGCCAATGGTGCGGCTTGGGCCGCCCGCCCCTTTGTCCCGACGACGCCAGACTGACCACCGCCGGAAGCTGCCAGTTGGAGAGTTGGACCCGGCTCTACCCCAACAGCACCGAGCTATGGGCGCTGCCTGCATGTAATCCCACTGGCAACCTCGAGATCACGGTTGGGGGCGGCGCGGCCAAGCTGGGTGAAGCCACAGGGTGGACCGATGATTACGTGCTGCAAGCGAAAACGCTGTTCAAAACGCTGGAGCCCAACGGCTGGGGCATCGGCGCGGCGATCGGCACGATTCAACATCCTAAAATTAATCCGGGGCCTAACCTGCTGGGGAACCGCTATGCTTATGTGCCGCTATCAATGTCATTCGCAGACGATCTGGTGGTGGTTCACCTCAATGGCGGCTGGCTCAGAGATAAAGCCACCGGCAAAGACCAAACAACTTGGGGTATTGGCACCGAGCTAAACCTCGACACCAAGCTCACGCTGATTGCAGAGAGCTTCGGCAACAGCATTGACCGACCGTATTGGCAAGCGGGCACACGATACAGCGTTATGCCCGGGCTATTTCAAATTGATGCGACCGTGGGTCGTCAATACGGCAACGCGGGCGATCATCGCTGGCTGTCGTTTGGTGTGCGTTTTACGCCTGAAAAGCTTTTCTGAAACCAGAAATTTTTTAGCCTTGGCGTAGCAACATGGCACTGCGCGGAAATTGAATCGTGAATTTACTGCCCTTGCCATCCTCCGACTGAATCTGTAGCTGCGCGTCATGTCGCATCAGTACGTGTTTCACAATCGCCAAGCCGAGCCCAGTACCCTTGGTTTCACGCGAGCGACTCTTGTCGACGCGGTAGAAGCGCTCGGTGAGTCTCGACAAGTGCTCCTGACTGATACCAATACCAGAGTCTGACACGGTGCATCTCGGTCCTGCATCGCCGGCTGACCACTGGATCTCGACCTGTCCACCGTCGGGCGTGTAACGCACTGCATTGGATACCAGGTTACCGATCGCACTACGCAACTCTTCCGTGTTCCCATACAAATCCGGGCCATCCACCACCAGACTAATCTGATGCCGACCCGCTGACAATGCATTCGCCTCGGCTTCAATTTGACCCAGTAGCTCGCGCATGTTGATCTCTTCTTCGCACAACGGATAATCCATCGACTCGAGCCGCGTTAATACCAACATGTCCTCGACCAAGTGCTGCATGCGCTGACCCTGCTCTACCATCAACTTCATGTGGCGTGCGCGGGTTGGCTGGTCGAGGTCAGGTTGATGAGCGGCGATTTCCAGGAATCCGTTAATCACTGTCAGTGGCGTACGCAGCTCATGTGAAGCGTTGGCAATAAAGTCGCGTCGCATCTGGTCAAGCCGTTCAAAATCAGTCACATCATGCGACACCAAGATATGGCGGCGGTTTTCAAAAGGAATCAGACGGATAATGAGTTTGCGGTCATCCAAGCTTAAGGCCAGAGGGTCTTCATAGCGACCCAAAATAATGTAGTCAATAAACTCCGGACTACGGATCAGGTTGGTGACGCGCATACCTTTGTCGGTCGCGAGCGAAAGGCCCAGATGCTGCTCGGCGATCGGATTGCACCATTCTAAAAACAGCACATCGTCCATTAGCACCACACCATCAGGCAGCTGGCTCATGGCCTGTCGAAACCGCGACAACCACTCGGCTAAATCTGCACGGTTTTTTTGGTCCTCGCGGCGCATGCGGTACAGTTTGGCGAAAATTTCGGTCCAGGCACCACCGCCATCATCGAGCCTTGCCTTGTCCGGGTCCTCCAGCCAAGCGGATAGCCGATACATATAAAACAGTTGCCTCAGTAACAGCAGCACGATCAACAACAGCGCTACTAAAACCCCGGTCAGCACACCCCAAAAGTAGCCGGCCAGCAGCCCAAGAACACTCACTAGCGCGAAGCGCAAAGCGACAGGTATCCAGAACAAGGACTGATGCGTCATAGGGAGCAGGTGTATTTCCCGGTTTGTGCCGGGCGGACGGAATGGCAGCCGGCGGCAAGCTGCCGCGATTGTACTGGAGAGCGCTACTTCTCCGACAGCATATAGCCCACACTGCGGACGGTCTTGATCAGACCGTCTGCCGGGGCCAGTGCCTTGCGCAGCCGAAGGATGTGGACATCGACGGTACGCTCTTCCAGCACTACATGATCGCCCCAGACCTTGTCGAGCAACTGGCTGCGGGTGAACACGCGCTCGGGATGTGCGATCAGGAACCGCAGCAGCTTGAACTCGGCATGTCCTATCTCGATCGGCTGCCCATCTATGCTAACGCGGCAACTGACCGGGTCTACCGTGAGCGCGCCAGCGCGCATCTCAAGCTCGGAGTGCTCTGGGGTTTTTCGGCGTATCAAGGCCTTGATACGCGCATTTAGCTCGCGTGGCGAGAATGGTTTGGTAATGTAATCATCAGCGCCTTGCTCCAGGCCCTGCACCTTGTCTTCTTCCATGCTCTTTGCGGTGAGCATGATGATCGGCAGGGCGGAGAAATTACGGTCAGCGCGAATTCGAGACAGCAGCTTGATACCGGATTGATCTGGAAGCATCCAATCCAGCAGCATGAGCTGCGGGCGCTTTTGCTGCAGATAGGCCCACGCTCCCGCAGTATCGTTCACTGCATCGACGACCCAGCCAGCGCCCTTTAGCGAAAACGTAATCAGCTCGACGATCGATGGCTCGTCTTCGACAATCAGGATAGTAGGTTCTGCTACTGCCATTCGGAATAGATCGCCTTAGCCAGCGCCCTGTTGCACTGCGTAGTCTGTATGGCGTATGTCTTTGCCTTCAACGATATACACCACGTACTCGGCGATGTTTTTGGCGTGATCACCAATACGCTCAATCGCCTTCGCGACCCACAAAGTGTCGAGCGCTGCCGAGATCGTTCGGGGATCTTCCATCATGAAGGTAATGACATTACGCATCACTAATCTGAACTCGCTGTCAACTTTCTCATCAGCGATAATCAGCTTGGTCGCCAGCTTGTGGTCGAGCCGGGCAAACGCGTCGAGTGACTCATGCAGTAATTTGCCGGCGTGCTCAGCCATCACGCGAATGGTTTCTTCATGTGCTATCGGAACCAGGCCGCGATGCTGTAACTGCGCAGCGGCGCGCGCGATTTTTGTGGCTTCATCACCCACACGCTCAAGGTCTGTGATCACCTTGATTGTTGCCATCACCGTACGCAGATCATTCGCTGCAGGTTGACGTTTAACGATCAGGTGGCTGCATGCATCATCTAGCGCCACCTCCATCTGGTTAACCTCGAGATCGGCGGCAATGATACGCTCAGCCTCTCTGGCATCGAGTAACCGGAAGCAAGCAAGCGCGTCGAAGAACTGTTTTTCAACTAAGCCGCCCATCTGCAAGACGCGCGAACGGATGGCTTCAAGGTCTTGCTCATACTGGCGCGATGAATGTTCATTCGGCATGGTGCTCTCCGTATCAGCCGAAGCGGCCGGTGATGTAGTCTTGTGTTTCTTTTTTGGTTGGGTTCAGGAAGATCTTGTCGGTCTCGCCAAACTCTACCAATTCACCCAGGTACATGTATGCAGTGAAGTCCGAGCAACGCGCTGCTTGCTGCATATTATGAGTCACTATGGCAATGGTGTAGTCTTCTTTCAGCTCGCTGATCAGCTCTTCGATTTTTACTGTCGAGATCGGATCAAGCGCCGAGGTAGGCTCATCAAGCAGCACCACATCAGGCTTGACCGCAACCGCTCGGGCAATACACAAGCGCTGCTGCTGACCACCTGACAAAGACAAACCGCTTTTACCGAGTTTGTCTTTCACTTCGCCCCACAAAGCCGCCTTGTTAAGCGCCCACTCAACCCGCTCATCCATCTCGCCTTTGGACAGGTTTTCATACAGACGCACACCAAACGCAATGTTTTCGTAAATCGACATCGGAAACGGCGTCGGCTTCTGAAATACCATACCCACTTTGGCACGCAGCACGTTGACGTCGACATCCTTGTCCAGGATATTACGGCCATTGAAAACAATTTCGCCCTTGGCCCGCTGCCCGGGATATAGGTCGTACATACGATTGAAGGTGCGAAGCAAAGTCGACTTGCCACATCCTGAAGGCCCGATGAAGGCTGTTACTTTGCGCTCGTAGATGTCGAGGTTAATCTGCTTGAGACCTTGGAAGCTGCCGTAGAAAAAATCCAGCTCCTTGACGTGGATTACCGGGGTCAGGTCATCCACAGAAACCGGCGATGACTCGCTCAATGTCGCGATATTGATCATGCTTTACCTCAGGTAGTCTTGTTCTGTCGGATTAGCGACCGCGACAAGATATTCAGGCCGAGTACGCTTACCGTAATCAGGAGCGCGCCGCCCCATGCCAGCGATTTCCAGTTCTCGTACGGACTCATCGCAAACTGGAAAATCACCACCGGCAAATTAGCCATCGGTCGGTTCATGTCGCTGCTGAAAAACTGATTCGATAGCGCGGTGAACAGTAGCGGCGCGGTCTCACCCGAGATACGTGCCACGGCAAGTAAAATACCGGTCACCACACCCGCTTTTACCGCACGTAAGCGGATAAACGTCGCCACTTTCCAGCGCGGCGCTCCCAGTGCGAAGGCTGCCTCGCGCAAACTTGCAGGAACCAGTTGCAGCATATTGTCGGTGGTGCGAACCACCACGGGTATCGCGATCAAGGCAATTGCGACACTACCAGCCCAGCCGGAGAAGTGTTTGACGTTAGCGACAATCACTGCATAGACGAACAGGCCGATCACGATCGATGGCGCCGACAGCATGATGTCGGTGACAAACCGTGTGATCTGTGCAAACTTGCTCTCGTGACCGTACTCTGCCAAGTAAACGCCTGCAAAGATACCGATCGGCGTGCTAATCAAGGTCGCCGTACCCACCATCAACAGACTACCCACAATCGGGTTCAGCAAACCACCGCCCTCGCTGCCTGGCGCTGGCGTAGTGCGCGTGAAAATCTCGATATCAATAGCGCCCAGCCCATTAATCAATAAAACAGCCAAAATCCAGAACAAGAAACCAATACCGAACGCCATCGCAAAGATGGACAGTGAGATACCGATACGGTGTCGGAGCAGCCGGTTTTTGTAAATCGGATTATCCGAGTGAAAAGGATCGGCAGTCGTACTCATTTGGTGCCCTCCTTTCCTTCCAGTGACAGCAACAGTAGCTTCGCCACCGCCAGCACCACGAAAGTGATGGCAAACAATATCAAGCCGAGCGCGAATAAGGAGGACATGTGCATGCCAGCCTCGGCCTCGGCAAATTCATTGGCCAAGGTAGAAGCAATACTGTTCCCGGGCGCGAACAAAGACCAAGACAGCTTGTGCGCATTACCGATCACAAAGGTCACTGCCATCGTCTCGCCTAATGCTCTGCCGAGCCCCAACATGACGCCGCCGACCACACCAATACGGGTGTAAGGCAGCACGATATGCCGTACCACTTCCCAACGTGTGCAGCCGATTGCGTAGGCAGATTCTTTTAATACCCCGGGACAGGTGTCAAACACATCGCGCATCACCGAGGCGATGAAAGGAATAATCATGACCGATAAAATCAGACCCGCCGTCAAGATACCGATGCCCATCATCGGGCCGTTGAACAGCACCCCAATCAATGGCACCTTGCCCAAGGTGGCGGCAAGGAAGGGCTGAGCGTAATCGGCAAACAGCGGCGCAAATACAAATAATCCCCACATGCCGTAAATAATGCTGGGGACGCCGGCCAGTAGCTCGACCGCAGTACCGAGTGGCTGCTTCAGCCATACCGCGCAGATCTCGGTCAAAAACAAGGCGATACCAAAACTTACCGGAAATGCAATTAACAGCGCGATCAGCGAGGTGATGACGGTACCTGCAATTGCAATCAGCGCGCCGTACTCGTCATTGACCGGATCCCACTCGATGCGGGTAATGAAGCCGGGGCCAAAATGCTCGAATGCAGGCCATGCGCCCACAGCAAGCGAGGCGATAATGCCGACCAGGATCAGCAGCACCAACGCGGCAAATGCCATCGTCAGTTTGTGGAATAGGTAATCCTGCCAATTATGAGCACCAGACACGGCAGGCGGCGGCGCCGAGGGGCGCGCAATCGAGGACGGCTCCACATCCGTAATGGGTACGCTCATGGTTGGCATGGCCTTTTGATACGCTTTCGGGTGGGCATGGCCCTTTCGGGCGGGAGATTAGCCGCCGCAGGTTAACCACTCCTGATGACAGTAGTGTGACCAATGCGCTCCATCGGCAGGACATAGCCCGGGCAGGCAGCTGCCGCGATAACGGTCGGCACTGGCACTAGCTGTTATTTCAGCGCGGTTTTAC
>Ga0194133_10002020_pt1 | contig 32844 bp, 29 predicted proteins | sample TA2KigOf40mmetaG_FD_155448 | JGI IMG/M metagenome (GOLD analysis project Ga0194133, IMG submission 155448) | Freshwater microbial communities from Lake Tanganyika, Tanzania - TA2015055 Kigoma Offshore 40m | ecosystem: Environmental > Aquatic > Freshwater > Lake | place: Tanzania: Lake...
ATTTTCTGTTCAGAATTAAAGATTCTTCGTGTGCTTCTACGAATGTCTTTAATGAAATTCTCTGCTGTTTTTTTCTTGGGTGTTTTCATGGTTATTCAAAGTTAAAGATTTTGAAAACACTCCCTTAGTTTTGACCTAAATCAGTCCACTTTTTGCTGACGATTTACAAAGGTGTTGAATTTCCATTAAATAAAATTTTAAAACTCTTAGAAAAAAAGACCTCTTCTCTGTTTAAAATATACCTGCAGAGCTTTCATAATTGAATTGAATTTGTTCATATATTTGATTAAAAAAATCTTCACGGTTAAAATTTTGATCGATCATGAAAAATCCAAATAAAACGTTCAAGCAATTCTTTTTGATTTTGTTCACTTGTTTTTTGGCTATTTCGATAACAAGTTCAACCCATCGCTTCCAAAAAGATGATAGTGATGCAATTGTAGGGGTATGGAAAACGGGTGAAGGAAACGCGATGGTTCGTATTTACAAAAACGGAGAAAAATTTCAGGGCAAAATTGTGTGGCTCAAAGAACCTATCGATCCTGAAACAGGAAAACCGAAATTAGATAAAAATCATCCGGAAGAATCAGCCAGAACCCGCCCAATTCTAGGCTTAGTTAATATTTGGGGCTTCACCAATACAGGAAAAAACCTTTGGGAAGAAGGCAATATTTATGATCCAAAAAATGGAAATACCTACTCATGTTCAATAAAAATGATCAATTCTAAAGTCCTGGAAGTAAGAGGCTTTATTGGAGTTTCTCTTTTAGGAAGAACAGATACCTGGACCAGACAAGTTGCAAAAAATTAGGGAGAAACCAGATTAATGCTGAAGTTAAAATAGAATGGATTACTCAAATTGCTTGTAAAATAAAGTTGATTATTTTCTTTAGCATCGTATTCGTTCATTACATCAAAGCGCCAGTTTTGACGAACTCCGGCTTGAGCACTAAACCAAATAAAACCCTTTATTTTTCTATCCCAAACAATTCGTGGTTTAAGTTCCCCCCTTTGTATGAATACCTCTCCGTTCCGACTGTTAGGTAAATTCATCCAAAATTGATTTCCCTCTAACTCAAAACCTAATTGTAAGATGTTCGATGCTGAAAAATTATATTTCAAGTGACCTCGGGCGGGCAGTAAAAGTTCCATCCCCCAATGATCATTAAATGTCTTATTCCAAAATAATACAGGCACATGCAGTATTTGTCCGGCACGGTATGTACGGGATAAACCTGTTCCTATCATATTTTTTTCGGAAGTTTTCCATCCGTAAATAGCCGATCCACTGAAAGTTAATGCCTTGGATGTCAGGTCGTCTAATCCCCTGAAGACCCCATTCATGTCTGCACTGGCCTGGAGTATCAAAAAATTCTTCTCATTTAATGGCTTAAAGAGGGTGGTATTCAGTCCGGATGAAACCATCGACCGATTGTTCAAACTATTGACAAACAAATTATTTCCGGGCTTTTCCACATTAAACTGACTTCCCCAATAATTGGCTCCTAGTTGCCAAATAAGCTTATTGGTCGAAATTACAGGTAAATTAACCTGCGCTCTTAGGGAATTAACCTGATTAATCCTGAAATCTTGAAAAGCAGGCAACCAAGAGGAAAGCGCAATACAGGGCATATCAAATCCGGATTGGAGTTCATAACCCAAACTGATGATCCTTTGCGGAAGCTGATTTAAAACTTTGGGTGTGCAGTAGCGCTTAACACCCTCAGCATCACCAAACTTACTGTAATCAATGACTTCCGTTGAATCCACTTGTGCCATTACAAGCTTCGAAAAAACCAGAAAAAAACAAAAAACTAACCCTTTAGGCATATTTTGAATGTATAAATACTACGTAAAGAACCTGTTTTTTGACTTAATAAATAAAATCAAATGAATTTTATTACTCCCACCTGACTTATCGGTAAACGATCAGGCTCAAATCAAAGGATAATTAAAACCTTCAAGCCGTAAATAAAATCTTTCACCCTATCCAACTCCGAAAAATATGAAGCTCCAAAATTGGAGATGAAATTCAACAAGCTTTTATCCCCAAAAACTATCCAAACAAGTGTAGGTCAACAAGTAATTAGTGATTTGAATCGGTTTGAAAATAGCGAAAATTGATTTGAATTGGGGATTTGGCATCAGTCCCAATTTAACACTCATTACGGTAAATTACTGATAATTAAAGTTTTATCAAACATAGATAATATCTATATTATTATAAAGATATTCGATACTATTTATAGCGAGGATTACTTAAATTTGAGGAAGCAATTTTCGCATGAATATTGCACATTTTCGCTACTAAATCATAGAATTTTAAATAAAACAAGATTATGGAAAATAATACATCCGAGGCAAAATGCCCATTTGGTCATGGCTCATTCAAACCAAGCGCAGGTGGTGGAACAAATAACCGCGACTGGTGGCCAAATCAGTTGAAATTGAACATTCTGCGCCAGAATTCCTCCCTATCAAACCCGATGGATGATCAATTTAATTACGCGAAAGAGTTTAAAACTTTGGATTTGGATGCTGTGAAGAAAGATATTTTCGACCTCATGACCACCTCTCATGACTGGTGGCCGGCTGATTATGGACATTATGGTCCTTTCTTCATACGGATGGCTTGGCATAGTGCAGGTACCTACCGTATCCAGGATGGCCGAGGAGGAGCAGGATCCGGTACTCTTCGTTTTGCTCCGCTAAACAGCTGGCCTGACAACGCAAATTTAGATAAGGCACGTTTGTTACTCTGGCCAATCAAGCAAAAGTATGGTAAGAAAATCTCCTGGGCAGATTTAATGATCCTAACCGGAAATTGTGCTCTAGAATCAATGGGTTTTGAAACTTTTGGTTTTGGTGGTGGACGCGAAGACGTCTGGGAACCGGAGGAGGATATTTATTGGGGAGCTGAAAAGGAATGGCTAGGGGATAAACGCTATACCGGTAATCGCGAATTAGAAAACCCTTTGGCAGCGGTTCAAATGGGATTAATTTATGTCAATCCGGAAGGGCCTAATGGAAATCCTGACCCAATGGCATCTGCACGTGATATCCGCGAAACCTTCGCCAGAATGGCGATGAATGATGAAGAAACCGTTGCACTGATAGCCGGAGGACATACATTTGGAAAAACGCATGGTGCGGCAGATCCGGGTAAATATGTTGGTAAAGAACCTGCGGCTGCCGGCATAGAAGAAATGGGGCTTGGCTGGAAAAATACCTTTGGCAGTGGCAATGCAGGTGATACCATTACCAGCGGACTTGAGGGTGCCTGGACTACTACCCCAACTAAATGGAGCAATAACTACTTCGAGAACTTATTTAATTACGAGTGGGAATTAACTAAAAGTCCTGCCGGTGCGAATCAATGGAAGCCTAAGAATGGCATGGGAATCAATTTAGTACCCGATGCACATGATCCGGCTAAGTTTCATGCACCAACTATGCTGACCACAGACATCGCACTGAGGGTAGATCCTGCCTACGAAAAGGTTTCAAGAAGATTCTATGAAAATCCGGATGAATTTGCAGATGCTTTCGCAAGGGCTTGGTTTAAACTTACCCACCGGGATATGGGTCCGGTTTCAAGGTATCTTGGTAAAGAAGTTCCTTCCGAAGTCTTGATTTGGCAAGATCCAATCCCTGCAGTCTCACACAAGTTGATTGACCATAACGACATAGCTGCGTTAAAAGTCAAAATACTCAATTCAGGACTTTCAATTTCACAACTTGTTTCTACCGCCTGGGCTTCAGCATCTACTTTCCGCGGCTCGGATAAACGTGGGGGCGCAAACGGTGCACGCATTCGCTTAGCACCTCAAAAATACTGGGAGGTTAATAATCCATCTCAGCTGGCGCCGGTGCTTGATCAATTAGAAGGCATTCAACGGGATTTTAATGAGGCAAATTCAGGTAATAAACGAGTTTCCCTTGCTGACCTTATCGTTCTTGCCGGATGTGCAGGTATTGAGAAGGCCGCTAAAAATGCCGGACAGGAGTTGACAGTTCCATTTACTCCCGGACGCAGTGATGCTTCGCAAGAACAAACGGATGTTGAATCCTTTGCAGTTTTAGAACCGCTTGCAGATGGCTTCAGGAATTATCAAAAAAATAAGGCGACCTCAACAGCAGAAGAAATGCTGATCGATGAAGCGCAATTGCTCACCCTGACAGCACCAGAAATGGCAGTTCTTGTTGCCGGAATGCGTGTACTGAACACCAACTTCGATCAGTCTAAACACGGTGTATTTACTAAAAATTACGAAGCTTTAAGTAATGATTTCTTTGTAAATCTTCTGGATTTTGGTACTTCCTGGAAAGCAGTATCTGAATCTCAGCAAACCTTTGAGGGTCGTGATCGGAAAAGTGGTGAGATCAAATGGACGGCCACACGCGTTGATATGATCTTTGGTTCGAACTCAGAACTTCGTGCAATTGCCGAAGTTTATGCATGTGACGATTCAAAGGAAAAGTTTGTGCATGATTTTGTTGCTGCCTGGAACAAAGTGATGAATCTTGATCGCTTTGATCTGGTTTAATTAGAACATTATTCGTAAAATGGAAAGGTGATCAGGAAATGGATCACCTTTTTTTATACCTTTCCAATTTATAAAATGGATTTCATTTGATTAACAATTAAATTTTCTACTACAGGAATTAATGCTTCCAATTTTATAATTTCAGAAACAATTTTAAAATGATTCAAAATCTCATTCATCAATACAATTTACTCCCCCATCCCGAAGGTGGTTATTTCAAAGAAACCTATCGGTCGGAAGAAAGTATTCCTGCTGGCGGATTGCCAGTAAGATTTTCAGGCGGACGGAATTTCAGTACCGGTATTTATTTTCTATTATTGAAAGATTTATTTTCAGCATTCCACCGCATCAAAAGTGATGAATGCTGGCATTTTTATGAGGGTGATAGCCTGCATGTCCATGTGCTGCATGCGGATGGTAGCTACCAGCTTATCCGTCTGGGTAAAAATCGTGAAGAAATGGAAGTATATCAAGCCATAGTACCCGCAGGAGCCTGGTTTGCTTCAGAAACCATGGGGGAGTATTCATTTGTAGGCTGTACCGTTGCCCCTGGTTTTGAATTTCAGGACTTTGAACTGGCCAAAGCAGTTGAACTAATCTCAGAATATCCTGAAAGCTCCCATTTAATTGAAAGACTATGCCGCCAGTAACTTGTTAATGAATTTTACTCTAATTTATAATCTGATGTTATCCATGAGAATTCTGATTTATATCCTAACGGCACTTATAATTCCGATATGTTCAATTGGTCAAACTGCAAAGCCAAGAGCCAAAAATATATTGCTTATCTATTCAGATGATCACAGTTACCATGCCTTAGGCGCTGCCGGAAACAAAGAGATTTCAACTCCCAATCTTGATCAACTGGCTAAATCAGGACTCATGTTTACTCAAGCTCATGTGATGGGTGGACATCAGGGAGCAATTTGTATCCCAAGCAGGGCGATGTTGTTGACAGGCCGCTACGTAAACAGATTGCCCGGTGATGGGAATATAATCCCAGACAGTATGGTAAGCCTTCCTGAAATATTAAGAAAACAAGGATACAATACCTATCATACCGGTAAATGGCATAGCGATAAGGCATCATTTAGCCGAATGTTCAGCACAGGGGGTGATATCTTCTTCGGTGGCATGCATTTCCCAAAATTTGGAGGTCAAGAGCATCCCACTGTCTTTGCCTATGACAGTAGCGGTGCCTACCCTGAAAGTGGAAAGAGAATAAGTGACACCTATAGCACAACACTTTATGCAGAAAATGCCATTCAATTTTTGAGTAGTTCAACGGCTAAAAATAAACCTTTCTTCTGTTATGTAGCCTTTACCTCGCCGCATGACCCAAGAACTCCACCGGAGAGATTCTCGAAAATGTATGATCCGAAAAAAATTAAATTGCCAGGAAATTTTCTTGTAAAACATCCTTTTGATAATGGTGATTTGAATGTAAGAGATGAACAGTTATTACCAGTGCCTCGTAATCCTGAGTCCATAAAAAAAGATATTGCCCTTTATTATGGGATGGTGAGTGAAATGGATACACAAGTTGGAAGAATTTTAAAAGCACTGGAAAAAAATGGTTTAAAAGAAAATACCATAATTGTTTTTGCGGGTGATAACGGCCTGGCAGTTGGGCAACATGGGTTATTGGGTAAACAGAATCTTTATGAACATAGCATTCGGGTACCCCTGATTATTTCCGGTCCGGGTGTTCCTGTCAACAAGAAAACAGATGGTTTTACCTACCTGAGTGATATTACACCCACACTAATCGATTATCTGGCTTTAAACAGGCCCGCGAGTGTTGAAGGTCGATCTTTATTACCGGTTATTCAAGATCCGTTTGAGAAAGTAAGATCTTCCATTTATAACGTATATGGGCACTGGAGCAGAAGTATTAAATCAGAGGATGGCTTTAAAATGATCCTATACAATGTAGATGGTATTTTAACAACCCAGTTATTCAACCTTAAAAAAGACCCATTAGAAATCAGGGATCTTTCGAATGAACCGGCCTATCGTGAAAAAATTAAGCAATTAAGAATTTTATTAAAAGAGGAAATGATTGCTGCTTTTGACGACCTTGATATCGATCTTCCCGATTGGGGAAGAAAAGCCAACCAGAGACCGCGTGGCAGCTGATTAACACAAAAATCACTTGAAATGCCCTGTAAGAGATTAAACAGATACTTATATTTTCTGATCAGTTGCCCGCTTTAGGGATTAGCAGATTTTGTGATTAGTATAACCTATACCTGAGTTCTATATTTAACTATCCAAAAATTAAGATTTAACCACCTGGAAAGGCTCTTGTGATGCTTCAAAAGAAACATAGAATTAAGCAAGTCTTCCAGCCTATCTGTGTCTGTGGCGTAGCCTTTAAACTGTAAAATGCTTTGTTTCCCGGCCTACCGCAAGCAGAGATGTGGTTATTTAAAAAATGAGGTCGAGTTCAACTTAAATTAAGGATTAGTATCCTTAGATATTTTAGGTGATCTTAAGGTTTTTAGTTTGGAAAGGTGCAGTTCTGACACTTTTTAATGCCTGTCCCGCTTTATGCTCATACTCCACAGACCTTAATCACCGGCCGCTATCCCCTTCAAACGGGTACAAGAACATCAGGCATCAAATCAAAATAATCTAAATTAAAGAGAATCGAACTGAGCTGTAGCTTAATTTAACCTGAGTTCGATACATGAAAGATTAAAAAATATCCTTAAAATGGATTTTATGATGCTCCGGAGACGTATGATTTGATTTTGGAAAGCAATACCTGCGTGTTATCGCTTCGTGCAGTCCTTTCCTCCGGGGTATTTCCGGCAAGAAATGCTACCTGATTTCAGATGAATCGTAGCCGGAAGATACCTCCTTCGGCAAGGTTTAGTTTACCCGCTGCTGTTTTTCATCGCAAAGGGCAGTCCGCTAATAGAACTACATGCCCTGTTAAACAAACCCGTGTGGCAGCCCTATCTTTTTTGCCTTACTCAATCTCATGACAACAATTTAATTCCCCGCAAAAAAATAGGGCAGAACACGTGACCGGGGGCAACAGACTGAGAAATATAATGAGGCTCCGGAAAGAGCTTATATCGATCTCAAGTTAATTTATAAATCAATATTTAATCTACTTTCACTTTAATTAACCAGAAAATGTAAAATTCTGCAGGCATTGCCTTTACTCTTATTATTCTTCTCTGAGAGAGTTCTGATAGTCACCGTATGTTTTTTATCCTCCAGTTCATCATTTAGCATCACATACCATGGAAGATGAAGTCCCCCACTCCATTGGGTGTAAAGATCTGCCTTTTTAAATACAGACCCATCGATGCTGTACTCAATAATTCCGGCATCCGGACCCGAAGCAACGCAAATACCAATTGCTTTTCCGGTAAAATCAAGCTTTAATTCAGCGCCGGATACTTCTGCAACCATTGCCGGAATATCAACATAGCGCTTTCTGGTAGAAATTCCATCCTTCGGCGACCACTTCTCAATGAAATTCCAGTTGCTAACATTCTCGGCCTGTTTAACAGCTAAGTATTGACCGCTAGAATAACTAAAGCCATCCAAAGATTTGAGTATCTGGCGTTTTGACGGTTTAAGACCTTCTTTTGAAGCCATTTCAAATGCATTATCCAAAAATGTATTGATTGAACGGGCATAAATCTCATGTCCAAATTCTGATGGATGTAAATCCTTAAAATCATCATTCCAGTTAAACTCATTGCCTTGAATCCGGTCACTGACCTCTCTTGCAAGATGAATACTGTTCACCAGGTAACGTTCAGCTACTTTTTCATGGTTGGAAATAACCTCAGGAATACCTGCATTTTGATAAACCCCAAGTTTTGGAGGATCTATAAAATGCATCATCACGACATCCATATTCGGGTAACGGCTTAATGCATGCCTAATAATACCTTCCATCCCCCTTATGTGTGCTTTACTATTAAAACCATTGACTTCATCATTTACTGCAGCCTCTTCAAAAAACAGGTCAATAGGGCCCTTTGCAAGTACATCCAGATCAAGTCTGAATGCTCCAGGAGTACTGCCTGTTGAACTGATTCCAGCATTAATAAATTCAAAATCAGTATCCGGAAAGCGGCTTCTCAAATAGCTTTCTACTTTTGCACGCCAAGCACCATGCTCGGTAATAGAACCGCCCATGAAAGCTACTCTTCCCTTTTTCTCCTGACTGAATTTAAAATAGCTGTTCTGTAAGCTCTGCCGATGTTCATGGTATTTAGAGGCCGGAATAAAATTAACTGCGGCAGCATTTTGCTTTCCCGGAGGCTGAATAACTTGCTTTAACTTTAATGAATCAGCGATCTGTTCGTATAATTCATTTGGCCAGGGAATCTGCTTTCCGGTTTTTTTGTAGGTTGGCATTTTCGCTCCTCTAACTTTCAATTCATTAGTGAGAAGATTTGCCATCTCTTTCAACTTTTCAGTTTGAAATACCGATAGGTCATTCTTTTCACCAATATCAGCCTGAAGATCATAAAGTTCCAGTTTAGCCGCCTTATGAAAATAAACAAGCTTCCAATTCCCTTTCCGGATGGCTGAACCCCAGGAAATTCCTTTGAGATTAATAGTAGTCCAATTGTTGGGATAATGCCATAAGAGAGTTTTTTCATTGTCAGATTTATTCAAATCAAATAGAAAAGGACTAAAACTTTTGCCGTCTACCTGCTGAATGGTTTGGTAATTTTTTATTCCGGCAAGTTCCAGCACCGTCGGAAAAAAATCATCTATACCTATGTATTGATGGTTAGTGCTGGCCTTGGTTATTCCCGGTCCCGCCGCAATTACTGGAATTCGAATTCCCCCTTCATAAAGGGAACCTTTACCCATCTTTAATGGTAAATTCTGCGTGTGTGCTAATCCTCCACGGTTTGGGGTGGTACTCAATCCCCCATTATCCGAAAGAAACAGGATATAGGTTTCATCTGCTATTCCTTCCTTATCCAGATAATCCATTAAATCACCCAAACTTTTATCCATCCCCTCCACTAAAGCGGCGTACCTTGCTTCCGTGTCTGACAAACCCCGGTCAACATATTTCTGATAATACCGATCGTCTTTGCTGAATGGTAAATGCACTGCATAGTGCGACATGTACAAAAAGAATGGCTTCTTATTGTTCTGACTGGATTTTAAGGTTGAAATAGCCTCCCGCGTCAGTGCCTCTGTCAGATTTAAACCCTGATCGGCATACTTTTCCAATCCTCTGACTCCCCAAGTGGTATCATTTGGATTATTTCGGTAACGGTCCTCAGCCAGGAAACTACCCGGATGACCGGCGGCAGTTCCGGCAATATTGATATCGAAACCAATGTTCAAGGGGTTAGATGCGGGAGTGCCATAAGGTGCTAAATGTGCTTTCCCGCAATGTATGTTAAAATAGCCTGCCTGCTTTAATAGTTTCGGAAGGGGCGTGGCAACAACACTATTTTTTATTCCGGTGCTAATCGCAAGTCCGTTGTGATTCCAAACAGGAGGAATCAAAATACTATCAGGATAATCTGTAGGTGTATCCTTTTTGACATTGGTCCAGTTCGTAATTCCATGCCACACTACATTCATTCCTGTTACCAAACTTACCCGTGTTGGCGTACACACCGAATTGGCATAGGCATTACTGAATTTCATCCCCCTTTTAGCCAGTCGTTCCATATTTGGAGTATGATAGGTCGCATTTAAAGAAGTAGGTTTGTGCCAGAAAGGAACCGAAGTATCCTGCCATCCCATATCATCAACCAGAAATACAATGATATTCTTTTTTTTCTGCTGAGAAAAAACATGTACTGAAGCAATTGATAGCAATACTAGTAGAAGAGAGAATCTGAATTTGTTCATCTAACTAAAATAAATAATTAAAACTAAATCATGGTGCTGATGAATTAAAAATTCGGAATGAAACCAACTCGGCAGATGGTTCGCTCAATTAATTTTAAAAAAAATGGAGGCAAATTTTTATATTGTGGATGATTTCAACAACTAAAGCATACATGGTGTCAGGCAGTTCTTTAAAGCATTATCTTAAACATGCAGCCCTTTGTTCTTTCATTTTCCTTTTCCCTCTGATCTCGGAAGCTCAGGAAAAAAAATCAAAACCTAATATAATCTATATCTATGCTGACGACCTTGGATATGGAGAGCTCGGTAGTTATGGTCAAACAAAAATTAAGACTCCGTTTTTAGACCAAATAGCCAGAGAGGGCATGCGGTTTACGAGGCATTACAGCGGTGCTCCGGTATGCGCTCCATCAAGAAGTATCCTGATGACGGGTAAACATTCCGGGCATTCATATATTCGTGGAAATTATGAATTAGGTGGTTTTGCGGATAGTTTAGAGGGTGGACAAATGCCACTTCATGAGGGTGCCTATACCATTGCAAAAATGCTTCAAGAGCGGGGTTACCAAACGGGTCTTGTAGGTAAATGGGGTATGGGCGTTACTAATACTACCGGGAGCCCGCTGAATCATGGTTTTGATTATTATTATAGTGTTCTGGATCAGAAACAGGCACACAACTTTTATCCTACCCATCTTTGGGAGAACGACAAATGGGATCCTTTGAATAATCATGTCTTTGCTGTTCATAGCAAGATTGATCCCATGACAGCAACAGATTCAGATTTTGATAAGTTCAAAGGTAAAGAATATGCACCTGCAAAATTTACTGAGAAAGCCCTGAGCTTCATCGAAAAAAACAAAGAAAAAACCTTTTTTTTATACTTGCCCTATACTCTTCCACACCTGGCATTACAGGCCCCTGAAGATTATGTCAAAAAATACATTGGCCAGTTTGATGAAAAGCCATATTATGGAGAAAATGGTTATGCTCCAAATAAATACCCACTATCTACTTATGCCGCCATGATTACCTTTCTGGATGAACAAGTTGGAATAATCATGCAGAAGATAAAAAATCTGGGGCTCGATGAAAATACCATTATCATGTTTTCCAGCGATAACGGTGCTACTTTTTCGGCTGGGGTGGATACCAAATTTTTTAATAGTGTTGGAGGATTACGCGGACTGAAAATGGAGCTGTATGAGGGAGGAATCCGGGTACCATTCATTGCCAGGTGGCCAAATCATATTAAGCCGAATACGGTCAGTAATCATATTTCTGCACAATATGATATCATGCCAACCCTGGCAGAATTAACCGGATCAAAAGTTACAGGAATGGATGGAAAGTCCTTGCTTCCGGAATTGCTTGGTAAACCAGGAATCCAACAAAAACATGAATTCCTATATTTTGAATATCCTGAAAATGGAGGACAATTGGCAGTACAACTTGGGAACTGGAAAGGTGTAAAAATGAATGTCAAAAAAAATCCAAAAGCCAAATGGGAACTTTATGATCTGGCAACCGACCAAAATGAACGTATTGATCTTTCAGTACAACATCCGGAAATTATCGAAAAAATGAATGCTATTGTAAAAAGAGAACATGTTCATCCTCACATTCTGGACTGGGAGTTTACAGATCCAAAAATTACTAGGAATTAATATATTGCATCTCAAATTATATAGTCATGAACATGAAGTTTCCTTTTTTTATTTTATTTTTCTTTTTGACTTTAAATTCATTTGGTCAAAAGCCCAATGTGATTCTCATTTATGCTGATGACCTGGGTTATGGTGATCTCAGTTGCTACGGTGCTAAGGCTATTAAAACACCTAATATTGATAAATTAGCGAAACTTGGAATGAAATTCACCAAAGGCTATAGTACTTCTGCCACCTGCACACCTTCCCGCTATTCATTACTTACAGGTCGTTATGCATTTCGTCGAAATGATACCGGAATAGCTGCAGGTAATGCATCTGCTTTAATTAAAGGAGGACAGCAAAGTGTAGCTTCTGTTTTCGGAAAGGCAGGTTACCAATCTGCAGTGGTAGGTAAGTGGCATTTGGGTCTTGGTGGTCCGGAAGGCCCTAACTGGAATGGCAAAATTAGCAATGGTCCTTTGGATATCGGTTTCAATTATGCTTTTCTTATTCCTGCAACGGGCGATCGCGTTCCTTGTGTATACGTTGAAAATGATCGTGTTGTGAATCTAGACCCAAATGATCCAATTCAGGTTAATTATGTCAATAAAATAGGTCAATGGCCAACCGGAAAAGAGAATCCCGACCTATTGAAGATGAAACATTCCCATGGTCACGATAATACCATCTTAAATGGCGTAGGACGTATTGGGTACATGACCGGTGGTACTGCTGCTCTTTGGAAGGATGAAGATATCGCACAAAGAATTACAGATAAGGCCAAGCAATTTATCACAAAGAACAGCAAGAATCCCTTTTTTCTTTTTTTCTCTACGCATGAAATTCATGTTCCGCGAGTGCCTCATTCAAAATTCCTCGGAAAAAGCGGTATGGGAAATCGTGGTGACGCAATCTTACAATTCGATGATTCGGTTGGGCAACTGATGCAAGTACTTGACTCCCTACAAATAAGCTCCAATACAATGGTTATTTTAACCAGCGATAACGGCCCTGTCGTGGATGATGGGTACCATGATGGTTCAAAAGAAAATATCGGAAAGCATAAACCAACGGGTGGCTTAAGGGGAGGTAAATACAGTGCGTTTGAAGCAGGAACACGAGTTCCATTTATTGTCAGGCATACATCGATTAAAGCAGGTGAGGTTTCTAATGCTTTGGTTTCACAAGTTGATTTCCTGGCTACCATGGCAGCGATGACAAATCAAAGCTATGAAATTGCTTCTGCCTCAGATAGTCAGAATCAGCTAAAAACCTGGTTGGGTGTAGATAGTAAAGGTAGATCACATATTATCGAACAATCGGGAACGCTCGGTATAATACAAGGCAACTGGAAGTATATCAAACCTAATAAAGGTCCGGCTTACAACTTTCAGGTTGAAATAGAATATGGAAATGATGAGGAAGATCAGCTTTACGACCTGAACAGAGACCCATTTGAAACGTATAATCTTGCTAAATCTGTTCCGATAAAATTAGCCGAATTGAAAAATCTGCTTCAGAATGAATTACTGAAAAAATGAGAAGTCAATAAGCAGAATTAATTTTCTCTAAAAAAAAGCTCATTGAAATTCACTAAAAACAACTCGCTGTTAGATCGGGTCACTCCCGTGTAAAGCCATCTCAAAAATTCGGTATTCAGCATTTCCTCAGTAAGATATCCCTGATCAATAAAAACGGCTGGCCATTGCCCTCCCTGTGCTTTATGACAGGTAACTGCGAAGGCGAATTTTATTTGCAGGGCATTGTAATAAGGATTTTTCTTTAGCTCCTCCATCCGGAGTTTTTTGTTGTCAATGTGTACATAATCTTGTAATACTGCTTCATAAAATCGCTTGTTTTCATCATTCGAAAGACTCGGAGTCTCCGTGTATAGGGTATCAAGCATCACTTTGCAACTAAGAGGTTCTTCATCCGGATAATCGAGCAATTCCAAAACAAGATCAGCAAAACGAAAGCCATATTGCTCTTCTATTTTTCTGACTTTCCTGATCCTGGCCATATCACCATTTGCGATAAAATCAGCCGTATTATCCTCAGGTTTAAGCCAGAAGTAATTATTCCTGACCACCATAATGTGATCCCCGCCAGTCAACTCCTCTTCCCGAAACAAAATCCGATTACGAATATTTTGATTATAGGTATTTGCATTTTTGTTGGAACGACAAATTACCAGTGTGTTCTCAATTCCATACTTATTGTAAGCATAGTTTAGCCCTTCAACCAGACGTTCACCGGTCATTCTGAAAATGTCCTTATAACCTTTGATTTTAAATTTGGGGAAGACCTCTTCAGACTTTCGAACCAAGTCACGAAGTTGGGTGGCATTAAACAATATACCTGACTCCTTTTCCTGACGAACGACATCAGTCAATTCATAGCTAAAAACATTTAAACCAAATTGATTATGTATGAATTGATTGTTTAAAGCCGGACCTGTCGCCGAGCCTACCGGAGGTAATTGAGCGGTATCTCCTACCAGCATCAGTTTACAATTTTTACCATTGTAGACATAAGAAATGAGATCTTCTAGGAGGCTTTGGCGGCTATAATCATGAACCTGATCGGAAATCATGGAAGCCTCGTCAACGATAAACAAGGTGTTTTCCATCAAATTATTACCCAAGACGAAATTCATTTCTGGGCTAGCCGCGATTTTTTTCCGATATATTTTTTTGTGTATAGTAAATGCTTTTTTACCTGAATAATTACTGATGACCTTGGCTGCACGCCCAGTTGGCGCGAGCAAAACTGATTTAAATTTGATTTTAGGAAGCACCTTTACGAGCGTGCTTATCAAGCTGGTTTTCCCGGTACCGGCATAACCTTTTAAAATAAAGCACTCATCAGGTTTTGCAGAAACAAGAAATTTTTCAAAAATTCCAAATACCTCCTTTTGTTGACTGGTAGGTATTTTTGAGAAATTTTGATCTAGTAGTTCCCGGATATACATGGATGCAAATTGCAAATAATGAACCTATTATTTTATGAAAAACCGAAAGGATTTAAAATAATTGAATCAGTAAATCAAGCGAATGAATAAAATATTGCTGAGAAACTATATTTTTGTTATTGATGATCAAATTACTACACTTAGTTGATAATACTTTACAATCTCAAACAGCAGCCAAGTGCGATTTGTTGATTCATATAGGTCAGCAGAACCTCCAATATGCAATTATTGATAAGGTAAGAGATGAACTGAAAGCGCTTGCAGATTTTAAGTTGCCGAAAATCAATAGCTTGGAAGATCTTATACTCGCCATTGAAAGTCTCCCGGAATGTAATCGGGAATTTAAATACCCCTTCAGTAAAATCAGAATTTCTTTAAATTCCTATAAATTCACCCTGGTTCCGGAACAATTGTATGAGAATGAAAATGAGCAGCAATACGCTAAATTCATTAATTCTATCGACTCTGACCTGATTCTCACTAACCAAATCAAATCAGGAAAAATCAGGAATATTTTCGCCATAGACACCAAGCTCAACGATATATTTAATAAACTTTTGCACAAACCACGTCTTTTCAGTCAGGGAACTTCATTTGTTGAAGGTGTCATGAAAACAAATCCAGACAAAAATGGAATATGTTTATTTATTGACTATCATATCGATCACATTAAAATCGCCTGTTTAAAAAAATCAGAGCTTATATTTTATAATATGTTTGAGTGTGTTAATCCGGATGAATTTAATTACTTTCTCTTGAATACTATAAAGGTTTTGAACTTGGATCCAAAGATTACAAAGGTGATTTTATCCGGTGATTTGACTACTGATGATGACGATAATTATCAAAGGATCTTGAAATACTTCAATGAACCTGCTTTTGCCGACAGTAGAATGATCGTTAATCACCCTGATTTATTCGCCGATGTCAGTTTGCACACCTATTTTTCCTTAATCAGTTTAGCCGAATGCGAATAATTGGTGGTCAGTTAAAAGGTCTGCGTTTAAATCCACCTGCAAAATTACCGGTAAGACCTACAACTGATGTTGCAAAAGAAGCCCTATTTAATATCCTTTTTAATCAATTCAATTTTCAAAATAGTAAAGTTTTAGATCTTTTCAGTGGAACCGGTAATATTTCATTGGAATTTGCCTCCCGTGGTACCCCGTATGTAATTGCAGTCGACCGTGACTTTGGCTGTTATCATTACCTCAAAACTTTGGTAAAGCAACTGAATCTCACGGCAATTAAACCCTTAAAAGCGGAAGTATTCAAATTCTTAGAATCCGAAACAGATACATACGATTTAATATTCGCTGATCCGCCTTATGATTTACCACAAATCAATTTAATTGCATCTAAAATTTTTGAAAATAAACTTTTAAAGCCAGGCGGTTATTTAATTATTGAGCATCCCAGTATGAAAAAACTGGATAATCATCCAAATTTTGTTGATCAAAGAAAATATGGATCATCCTCCTTCAGCTTTTTTCAGGAAAAGTAATACTCAATATCAAGATTGATTTGATTGAATTATATTTAACTTTAATTCCAAAGCTTTAAAAGAATTTCTTAAATTACTGAGATCATCTAAACAATCAATCCTCCTTCAGCTAATAAATGAAATAATCACATGAAAATCGCCCTTTTCCCCGGTTCATTTGATCCGGTTACAAAAGCACACGTTGATATCCTGAAACGTTCCTTGCCCCTGTTTGACAAAGTTGTCATAGGAATAGGGCTAAACAGCACCAAAGTCCCCTATCTGGGAATCGATCTCAGGAAAGCTATGATTGAATCTGTATTTGCCAATGAACCAAATGTTGAGGTTCAAACTTACGAAGGGCTAACCGTAGAATTTTGTAAAAAGATTAATGCCAGGTACATGATCAGAGGTATCCGAACTGTTTCTGATTTCGAATATGAAAAAGCAATCGCCCAAATGAACCATGCACTGGTACCTGAGATTGAAAGCATTTTTATAGTAAGTAAACCGGGTTACTCATCCATCAGCTCGACTATAGTTCGGGATATCATGCGCAATAATGGGGATGTTAAACAATTTATACCCCAGGAGGCTTTTAAACTACTTTAATCTACGTTCAATCCTTGAAATTCAACATTCATTAAATCCCTAATTAAGGGATAGGTATTCTGCTGAATCATCTTAAAATCGCCCCGACCAAGCCAGCGTACATCCGTTATCCCCTCCTCCAGCTGCGGAGTCAGTACATATTGATTGATAGCCATCATCCAGTACCAGGATGTTTTTTTTAATATAAGTTCTTTATTCATTTCATAAACATGATAAGTATTGCAGATCTTCTTCCCAAGCTCTTTGATATGAACACCGCATTCCTCTTCGACTTCACGTACAGCAGCATTTCTGGCCTTTTCCCCTAAATCGAGTTTTCCCTTTGGTAAATCCCATTTGCCATTTCTGAAAATAAACAAGTACCGATTTTGTTCATTAGCGACAATTCCGCCCGCAGCCTTAATCATTTTCATCGATTTCTTTATGGTCTTGAAATTAGATTTATAATTCTTGCTCAGAAGCAGAAAGTTTATGGGGCCATTGAATTGCTTGACCTGCTCATAAAATTTAAAAAAATTAAACCCTGAAGCCTTAAGTTCCTGATAGTCTTGAATATTTGAATTCTTAGAATCTGTAAGGATTAAAACTACTTCATTTATATAAATTTTATAAATTTGAGGCATGACTAATAAAAGTGAGATTGAACAGAAAGTAGCTGAATTTTTGTTACAAATTAAAGCAATTAAATTACAACCTAACCATCCATTTACCTGGGCTTCAGGTTGGAAATCCCCAATTTACTGCGATAATCGCATCACATTATCTCATCCAGCAATTCGTACTTATATACGGCAAAAACTGGTAAGCCTGATTCAAGATGAATTTGGTTCAGTTTCCGTTATCGCCGGCGTAGCGACAGCAGGAATACCCCAGGGTGTTCTTGTGGCTCAAGAACTTGGACTTCCATTTATTTACGTGAGAGCAAAAGCAAAAGAGCATGGAAGAGGTAATTTGATCGAAGGCGAATTTTCACCGGGGCAAAGGGTTGTAGTCGTTGAAGATCTGATTTCAACAGGCAACAGTAGCCTGCAGGCGGTTCAGGCACTTCGCGAAGCCGGTTGTAAAGTAGCAGGATTGGTTGGAATTTTCAACTATGGATTTGACGCTGCAGATGAAAATTTCAAAAAAGCGAAATGCCGTTTCTTGACTCTTTCAAATTATAGCGCTTTAATCAATTATGCCGCTGAACATAGTTTTGTATCTGCAGTAGATTTGAAATTATTAAGAAAATGGCGTGAGAATCCTCAGAACTGGGGTAATAATCTGGAAAGTCAAAGCTGATTTTATGACCAACATTGAAAGTAGTATAACTGTTGACAGACCGATTTCAGAAGTATTCGACTTCCTGTCCGACCTGAATAATCATCAGCAACTGATGCCTGAAAATGTTTACAATTGGTCTTCCACCAAAGATGAGGCTCGCTTTACCATACAAAATATGGCCAAATTAGCCTTGAAGGTCTCGTCTATCACTAAAGACAAAGAAATCATTGCCTTGCCTACTGAAGAAACGCCCTTCGCAGTTGAGCTAAAATGGACGCTCCATGATTTGGGCCAGGGTAAGACCGAGGCTATTCACACCATTTCTGCCGATTTAAACATGATGATGAAGATGATTGTCTCTGGACCGCTTCAAAAAATTGTGGATCATGAAACCGCTCAGCTAAAAGCCGTTCTTTTAAAATAACTCCGTTTAGTTTTTACTACCAGTCTTTACCATACAGCCTCCCGGAAGACTTGTTTCTGATTACCATGAAGCAGGTCAATGTATCAGGTTAATATTCTAATTTACAGACATTTAGTCAGATTTATTAAAATCTTACTGCCAATTTTCCAGTGCCATTCCAAGTATCATCCAATGGCAATCTATTTGAGAATATGTTATTATTATGAATTTAAACAACTTTACCATCAAGGCTCAGGAAGCCATTCAGAAGGCTTCCAAAATAGCAGGCGGCAACCAGCAGCAGGCTATAGAAACTGCTCACATCCTGAAAGGCTTGTTGAGTGTTGATGAAAATGTGATCAGTTACCTTCTGAAAAAACTAAATGTCAATATTAACCGGATTTCTGAAGTACTTGATGTTCAGATAAAAAGCTTCCCGAAAGTCAGCGGGAGTGATATTTACCTTTCCTCAGGGGCTAATACGGCGCTACAGAAAGCAGTGTCTTATTTAAAAGAATTTAAAGATGAATTCGTCTCTGTAGAGCATGTACTTTTAGGATTACTTGAAACAGGCGACAAAGTCAGCTCTATTCTAAAGGATGCAGGAGTTAATCAAAAAGATCTAAAAAAAGCCATCCTCGAACTCAGAGGCAATATGCGGGTGACCGACCAAAATGCAGAGGCAACTTATAATGCTTTGAATAAATATGCTCGTAATCTGAATGAATTTGCAGAATCAGGCAAGCTTGATCCCGTCATAGGACGTGATGATGAAATCAGAAGGGTAATTCAAATTCTCTCGCGACGCACAAAGAATAATCCAATTTTGATTGGAGAACCGGGTGTTGGTAAAACTGCTATTGCAGAAGGTATTGCCTTTAGAGTTATACAAGGTGATGTGCCGGAAAATCTGAAAACTAAAACAGTTTTCTCATTGGATATGGGCGCTCTGATTGCGGGAGCGAAGTACAAAGGTGAGTTTGAAGAACGCCTTAAAGCAGTAGTAAAGGAGGTAATACAAAGTGACGGGGAGATTATCCTATTTATTGATGAGATTCACACCCTGGTTGGTGCCGGAGGTGGAGAAGGTGCTATGGATGCAGCTAACATTCTTAAACCTGCACTTGCGCGTGGAGAATTACGTGCTATCGGAGCAACTACGCTGAACGAATGCCAAAAATATTTCGAGAAAGACAAAGCCCTGGAGCGTCGATTCCAAAAAGTAATGGTTGATGAACCAAGTACGCAGGATGCGATCTCTATCCTAAGAGGTTTAAAGGAAAGGTATGAGACTCACCATAAGGTAAGAATCAAAGATGAAGCTATTATCGCTGCGGTAGAGTTATCTCAACGATATATTTCAGATCGTTTCCTACCTGATAAAGCCATTGACCTCATGGACGAAGCTGCTTCAAAACTACGCTTGGAAATGGATTCAGTGCCTGAGGCAGTGGATGAGCTGGATCGTAAAATCATGCAATTGGAAATTGAGCGTGAGGCTATCAAAAGAGAGAATGATGAGAAAAAAGTGAAAGAGCTATCGGAAGAAATCGCTAACCTTTCAAGTGAACGTGATTCGCTTAAGGCTCGCTGGAAGGCAGAAAAAGACCTGGTAGATGCAATCAACAATCAGGTTGAACAAATAGAAACTTTCAAACTTGAGGCAGATCAGGCTGAACGTGCAGGAGATTATGGAAAAGTAGCAGAACTGAGATATGGAAAAATAAAGGAAGCTCAGGATAAGGCTGAACGATTAAAAAAGCAATTGACCGAAACCCAGGTTGATAATCGCATGCTGAAAGAAGAAGTTACTGCCGAAGATATCGCAGGAGTAGTTTCACGGTGGACAGGTGTTCCGGTTACTAAAATGATTCAAAGTGAACGCGAGAAATTATTGCAAATGGAGTTTGAGCTGCACAAGCGAGTCGCCGGTCAGGATGAAGCTATTGAAGCTATTTCTGATGCTATTCGCCGATCCAGAGCAGGATTACAGGATAAACGTAAGCCAATTGGCTCATTCATCTTCCTCGGCACCACGGGTGTAGGTAAAACCGAGCTCGCCAAAGCCTTGGCTGAATATCTTTTTAATGACGAGCATGCTATGATCCGCATAGATATGAGCGAATATCAGGAGCGTCATGCTGTTTCAAGACTGATTGGAGCGCCTCCGGGATATGTAGGATATGATGAAGGAGGTCAGTTGACTGAAGCCGTAAGAAGAAAACCTTATTCTGTAATACTTCTTGATGAAATTGAAAAAGCCCACCCTGATGTATTCAATATCTTACTACAGGTATTGGATGATGGGCGATTAACAGACAACAAAGGACGCCTAGTCAATTTCAAAAACACCATCATCATCATGACTTCTAATATTGGCTCCCATTTGATACAGGATAATTTTAAGGATTTGAACGAGACCAATAGAGATGAGGTAATAGCCAAAACAAAAAATGAATTGTTCGAATTGTTAAAACAAACCATCAGACCTGAATTTTTAAACAGGATAGATGAATTAATCATGTTCACCCCTCTAAATCGAAATGAACTTAGAGACATTGTTACCTTACAATTCAAAGGCGTACAGAATACGCTCGCTGAAATGGGAATTGAAATTGAAGCATCTGAAGATGCGCTGGATTGGTTGGCACAACTGGGATATGATCCACAGTTTGGGGCAAGACCTTTGAAAAGAGTTATTCAGAAAAGAATCTTAAATGAATTGTCAAAAGAAATTCTATCCGGGAAAATCGACAAAGACAGTAAAATCAAGCTGGATGTATTTGATAATCATTTTGTTTTTTTGAATGCTGATAATGCCTAAGGCTAATTAATAACAGAAAAAGCCGTGCAAATATGAATTTGCACGGCTTTTTCTTAGGATGTAATGTCCGGATTGAAAGGAAGTAAATCTTTAAGCAAGTCTTACATTAACTGCACTTAGGCCTTTTTTACCTTCTTCAACATCAAACTCTACTTTATCATTTTGTCTTATATCCTGTTTAAGTCCGCTTACGTGAACAAAAATTTCTTTGCCATCCTCAAGGGTAATAAATCCGAATCCTTTGGATTCGTTGAAAAATTTTACTGTACCGGTTTCCATTAATAAAAAATTTAGTTGTTTAATTTTTATGTGTTTATGCAAATTACTTATTTATTTTTAAAAAAAGTTATAATCAAAAAAATAATTTCAACCAATTTTTATTTTTTATTTCTAGACAAAAATCACATTTACAGTATTTTAACGAAAAATACCCTAAAAATTGAATGAATTGTTATTCAAGCATTTATTCACAATTTCATTTAATTTTTTTTCCTTCTCAAAGAACTCAGTTAATAATTTAAACTGGTTTTTTGCCCTATCTAGGTTTTGCTCAGGGTAAGAAATGGGATAATAAATACTTCCATTCAAATAATCACTTAAAAACCTGATCGCTTGCATATAAATCAGGTACTTCCCTGAAAAGAGGATCAAATCCTTTTCAACTTTTGTCAAAATAGATCCCATTTCATACAAATAACCTTTTATAATCGCTTCAAAGTAATCAATACGAATAAAAATCTTGTCGATATCCGGCTCATTTTCTGAAAAGGCACAAAGGTAGGTTCTCATCATATCACCCAAATCAGAAATATATTTTCCGGACATCATGGTATCCAGATCGATAACACAAATACCCTTCATGGTATCTCTATCGAATAACATATTACTGATTTTGGTGTCATGATGCATCGCCCGATTAGGAAAATCACGCGAATTTTTAATTGAATTAAAATACTCGAGAATAAAGGAATATTTTTTAGCCTTTTGAATTTCAGAATCAGCCTTTAGCTTAAAATTTTGAGAACTTTGTTCCAAGGCATCTGTAAATTGCTGGTAACGCAATCCAAGATCATGGAAACCCGGTATGGTTTCCTGAAGCTGTGAAGCATCAAAATCGGCGAGCAATCTGTTCAATCTTCCAAACTGCACAGCCGCTTCATAAGCCTGATCCGGATCACTCAATGTATCAAAGGAAACCGAATTTTTTATAAACTCAGTAAGTCTCCAGTAGATGTCTCCGATGAAAGCCATTTCCTTACCAAAACGGGTTGGAATAGCCCCTACAAAAAGATAGTTTGGATTATGCTGTTTTAGATAGTCTGATAAAAGCCTAACATTCCCGGCAATACGCTCCGGCTCCTTGAATACGTTTCTATTAATACTCTGTAATATGTACTGCTCTGAACGATTTTTGATACTGATTAGCCATGTAGAATTGATGTGACCCGTTCCAAATGGTCTATAATCAAACTGCTCAGGCTGAAATCCGTATTCATTAAGTACTTGTTCAATGAGTTGTTTATCCATAATCAATATAAAAATCTATTTAATGCCGGAGGAAATTCTATCTAAAATTAGAGCCTTCTGTTTCGTATAAAAATAAATAAATGAAAAGATGGTTAAAGCCAGTCCGGCCAGCGAAAGTAAAATTACACCGTTAGAAAAAAAGTTTACCCAATTTAACTGAATCTTAAAAATCTCTTTACTAAACATAACCCCAAGACTACCGACATAGCCAAAAGAATCTGCAAGATAGATTAGAAAACCTACATTTCCGGTATGTTTAAAACTGGCAATCATCCGTTCAAAAAATACCGAATTAAACGGTATATAAACCATGTATAAGCCAAGTCCAACAAGGGTCATCCACCACACCGGAGTCATTGCCCCGTTTATAAAAAGAAAGGAACATATTCCTGCCAGGACAAAACCCATACCAATCAAAACATGGGAAAGCAAAAATGCTCTAAAACTGTCCTTGATGAGCACCATACTCCCTATCAGAATAAGAATAATGATAGAAATTGGGGTTTCTGTTTTCGCAAAAAGTTCAGGCTTATCAAAAAAGCCCATCTCCTTCCACATTTCGGCACCAAAATTATCCCTCATATCCCTAAAAATAGTGGCGAAAGTATAAATCAAAATACAAGCTGATAGTCCGGGCAGAAACATTCTAATGAACTTTTTTCGGTCGGCAGCCAACATTGGAATCCTGTTCATCCGGTAAGCCACATCTTCATCATCTGGAGCAGGAATTTTTTCAATAAGGTATACAAACAGTAATAATGGGCCCGCAAATACCAATCCTGTGAAAAATGGTACCCAAAATTCTGAAATATTAAAATTCAGCATTAACCAGGCTCCTACTGTTTTGACAAAACCTGAAGCGAATATAAAACTGACGGCGAGAGTGGCTCCTATGAAATCAGTGCTTCTCCTCCCCTCTACATAAGAGAAAACAACCCCCCAGAGCATTCCTAAGGGGAAACCATTGATCAACAGAAAAAGGATATTGAACGGGGCAGGAATTAGCGCAAAAAACAACCAGCTAAGCCACGAAATCGAGGTTAAAAAAAGAATAATCTTTCCTCGGCCATGCCGCTTTAGCTCCGATATGTACTTAATGCCATAGAATTTAGCCAGCATGTAGCCTAACATTTGAGAGATTACCAGTATGGTTTTGTAACTATAGCCTGCAATCGTCATTCCATCAAATGTGGCTATAGTAAAGGATTTTCTAAACCCAAAAACCATGGTATATGTCAAAAATACCGTTATGGCTGCATACAAACCTATTTGAAAGGAATTACCCTTAATGTATGTAGGTTTGAATAAACTCATGGTATTACCGGACTTATCCATTGGATTTGATTAAGGGTGGAAGGTAATAAATCATTTATCAATGGGAAAATTCAAACAATAGAATTAATAATCTTATTCATAACTCACAAACTTTCTCTTTTCTTTTTTCGCTTTTTTTGTTGTTTTCATTTGTGCTCAAGCTTCCCTACGGGAGGTTCCTGCAACCCGCCCGGATGGACCCGTTCGGACGGGCAGAAAAGAAACATGCCGAGGAGGAACGACGAGACCATGAGTACCTTAAAAAACAATATACAAAAACGAATAAATGCCGCCGCTGTCCCGAAGCTTCGGGAAGGAAAAAAAGTTAACGGAGATTTTGTGCTTAGGCCAAAGCTTATGAACAGTCCTGTCAGTTTAGGTTAAAATACTTCAGGTTTCAATTCAGTTAAAGGATAAAATATTGTAGGCAAATGGGGGTTGCTTTGTATTGGCCAAAAAAAATACTTTGCTTGATGTTGATGTCTATTTTAACCCTAAAACAGTGAATACGGTGTTATTCCGATTTCGGGCCGCGTTTATAAATAATGAGACCGTTGAGAAAATTTCGTAAAATTTGATCGCCGCAAGGCTTAAAATTCTCATGCTCCTTATTGCGGAAAATAGCTCCTAATTCAGATTTGGTAATGGAAAAATCTACCAGTTTAAGGATGTCAACAATTTCCTGATCGTTCAGCTTAAGTGCTACCCGAAGCTTTTTCATGATGTCATTATTACTCTCACCTACTATTTGGAAACTTCAATTTTGATTTTTTTATTCTTAATCTTCTCCATTTTCAGCAGTTTTACTACTGTATCAATTTTGTCGAGCTTGACAGCAGCATAAGATGAAAAGTCATGAACTTCGATTAAACCAAGTTCATCCTTGTCTAATTTACCCTTTTTCATTAAAAGGCCAACAATATCAACCTTATTAATTTTATCCTTCCTGCCGGCACCGAGGTACAAGGTGAGCCAATCTGTATTCAACGGTATAATATCCTTTTCAGGTAATTCCTCCACTTCTATTTTATCTGATAAAAAAGACAACTTTTCGTTCTTAGCCAGAATTATGTAGGCGGTTCCGCTTGAATGCATTCTTGCAGTTCGTCCATTTCTATGCAGAAATGCTTCTTCATGATGAGGAAGCTGATAATGAATCACATAATCTATTACAGGAATATCTAAGCCTCTGGATGCAAGATCTGTGGTAATTAACAGCCTGTAAGTGCCATTCCTGAATTTCAGCAATGCCTTTTCACGATCCTCTTGGTCCATTCCTCCATGAAAAACTCCATGATCCAGGCCCATGTCCCAAAGCAAAGCACTTATCCTGTCGACCGCCTCCCGATGATTGCAAAAAACCAAGGATGAATGATTCCCAATTTTGCAGATCAAGGAGAATAAAGCTTTCAATTTATCGCTTGTTTCAGTAATTACTGATTTTATTCTAAGATTTGGAAGGCTATTTCCATCCTATAAGAAATTAACCTCCTGTGGATTTACCAATCCTGTAAACAAGGGTATGGCATCCATCTTTGTTGCCGATGTTAATATTCTCCTGTCGACCTTATTAAGGCGACTGATAATGAAACTCATATCCTCTTCAAAACCGAATTCAAGAGCCTTATCAAATTCGTCCAGTACCAGGGTATGGATAGTATTCAGATTAAAATTCTCATGACGAATATGGTAAGCTACCCGACCGGGAGTACCTATCAATACATCAGGTGCCTGTGTAAGGTTGTTTTTTTCCGTCCTTACCGGATGATCGCCATAAAAACTATTGACTTTAAAACCACTAAGCATGGCCTTGAAAACCTGTTCAATTTGCAGAGCTAACTCCCGGGAAGGAGCCAGCACTAGAGATTGTACCCCCTGCTTTGAATCCTCAAGCTGTTTTAACAACGGAATTAAGAAAGCGATGGTTTTACCCGATCCCGTAGGTGATAAAATAATCGTATCCCTGCTTTCGGCAGCTGCTATGGCAACACGCTGCATCTCATTTAGGGAAGATATTTTTAAACCCGTTAATACCTTTTCAATCATTTGAATTTTAAAAATTCAAAGTTAATGCAATTATCCTCAATCGATTCAGTGAAACGGACATCGATATTCTTTATAAATTTCAGAGCCGATAATGCATTTAAGTCTATTTTTAATTATTTTCGTGAACAAATAAAAAACCACCCAAACTTGTCTATTTTTTAAATGATGATCAAAAAGTTAATCCCAATTTATGCTCTTGTTTTAGGTATTTTCATCAGCTCTTGTCAATCCAATTCTAAAACTCTGGAATCTGGTTCTGCCGACAGTATTTCAACTACTCAAAGCATGGAGGAAAGTAGCTCCAATGAGCCTGAGAAAGTGGAAAAAGAACAAAAAGGAGGCAAAAAAGCCACTGCAGCAGAGATACTTGCCAGACCTCAGGTACCCATTCTTTGTTATCACCAGATAAGAAACTGGGTTTCAACCGATGGTAAAATGGGTAAAGACTATATCGTTCCGATTGCTGAGTTCAAATCACAAATGAAAATGCTAGCTGATAGCGGTTATCAGACTATTTTACCTGATCAGCTCTATGATTACCTGGTATATGGAGCTAAGCTCCCAAAGAAGCCAATCATGTTAACCTTTGATGATACCAAGCTTGATCAGTATACCAATGCTATCCCGGAATTAAATAAATACGGTTTTAAAGGCGTATTCTTTATCATGACTGTTTCTTTAGGTAAACCAAATTACATGAGCAAGGCCCAGGTTAAAGAATTGTCAGATGCAGGACATGTTATTGGTTCACATACTTATGACCATCAGAATGTAAAGAAATATCAGGGTGAAGACTGGATCACCCAAATAGAGAAGCCTACAAAAACAATTAAAGAAATTACCGGGAAGGATGTAAACTATTTTGCCTACCCCTTTGGTCTCTGGAATAAGGAAGCCATCCCGGAATTAAAGAAAAGAGGATTCACTTCTGCATTCATTCTTGCAGAAAAACGAGATGAAAATGATCCATTATTTACCATCCGACGAATCATTGCCAGCGGATATTGGTCAACACGCACCCTTCACAACAGTATTGTGAAAAGTTTTTAATTTTAAGTGAATATTTTCTATTCGATATCTTAGTTAATTATTAAAAAGAAAAACATGAAAAAACTATTTCTATTGACCTTATTATCAGGACTGTTGTTAAGTCTTAATGCCTCTGCTCAGCAGGATAAAAGCAAAAGACCAAGTCCACCAGCACTTATTTCTAAGACTATTTCTTCCGGAGCTAGCATTTCTGTTGACTATAGCCGACCATCTTTGAAAGGAAGAACCTTAGCAGTACTTGCCCCGGTTGGAAAAGTTTGGCGAACCGGCGCAAATGAAGCTACGGTATTTGAAACCAATAAAGATGTAAAGATTGAGGGAAAGCCATTACCGGCAGGCAAGTATGGTCTCTATACAATCCCTGGAGATCAGGAATGGACTATTATTTTCAACAAAAGCTGGAAACAATGGGGTACCGTTTATAAAGAAAGCGAAGATGCCTTAAGGGTAAATGTTAAAGCCGAAAATTCTTCAAACAATACAGAAACTTTTACCATTGAAATTCAAGACAATGGGAATGTTTCTCTATTGTGGGCGAATTCAAAAGTAGTTTTTAAGGTACGATAAAAAAGTTTCCTATATTAGGGGGCTTATGGTTTTCGACATAAGCCCTTTTTTTAGCTTAATTTTAAAGTTTATGCTTATCTGCTGAACCAATATGAAGATTTTTTTCTTTTATACGCTTTTCACAGTTTCAATAATATCTATCTTATCTTCCTGTAAATCAGATAATAAAATAATTTCAAAGAAAAGAAGTACTGAATACCTTTACAATGATTTCAAGCCCGATGAATTTTATCCTGCTGAACAGGTTGAGCTAAGGATAAGTTCAAAGGGATTTAATCTATACGGATTTTCCTACACCGCAAACGGAAAGGGACCACATCCAACAATTGTTTTATTACATGGCTTACCGGGTCATGAGCGTGGCTTGGATTTAGCTCAAAATATGAGACGTGCCGGATATAATGTTCTTTATTTTAATTATCGTGGAGCCTGGGGAAGTAAGGGGATGTTTGGGTTTCAGAACGCAATAGATGATGCAGGGGCTGTATTAGATTATCTACACGATAGCCTGAATACGGTAAAATTAAGAATTGATACCTCCAAAATAGCTTTTATTGGTCATGGTATTGGAGCAGGTATTGCCATGTTGGCTGGCATAAAAGATCCCAGAGTTAAGTCAGTTATTGGCATTTCAGTTTTCAATCCTTACACCTTGTTACAAGGTGAACTTGCAGCAGGGAACTTAATCGGACTCAAAGAATATTTAATTACTCTTGGAATGCTTAATTGTGATCCAAATACTTTTTTAAATGATATTCTCAGTAATATTAACCAGTATAATATTGAATTACAGGTATCTAAATCCGTTAAACCGATACTGGTAATCGATGAGCATATGAACAATACTTACCTTTCAAAATATAATCCCCAAAAAAGTTTTGATTATAAAATTTGGGACACAGATCATGCCTTCACCAATAGGAGAATTGCCCTGACTAAAGAGATAGTTAACTGGCTGGATGAGAATATTTTAATAAAAAAAGATTAAATAGCAAACGCTATTGTATATCCTCAATCCTAAAAAGCTTTCCGTTAAAATCAAACTCATGCCCAATTTTCTGACGCATCAGTTTCATTCCAATAGGAGACATGCAAGAAATTGCAAAATAATTAGCGCCCTGAACTCGTATTTGGCCCTTACTGATCGAAATGTAAAATTTACCAAAATTTGTACTGACTAAACTTCCATTTTGAACGGAATCATACGTTTGATGATGTTCAATCTGTTGGAGGCTTATCTTTTGTTTTTTTGCCTCCTCCAATTGTTTCATGCTTCTGTCAATCTCTTGCTGAATCATCTCTCTGCCGGTTTCAAACTTATCTCCGGCGCTGCTTTTGGTATCTTCGTTCGCTGATTCTATCGCATCGTCAATAGCTTGTTGAGCTGTATCAATACATTCCTGAACATAATTAAAGCACTCTTTATAAAGTTCTTCTTTTATCGTAATCATTTGTGCAAAGAAGCACAAATTTTAAAGATCTACGAAACATCTGTAAAAGTCGGGATTCATTTTTTATCACGAATTCATGAGCATCAAAGCACATTATATGAGGTTTTTATTTTCTTTAAGACCCGCTTCCCGCGACTTTGAAGAGCAGCAGAACTATTTTTTAACAGGAACTGTACCTGAAATTGGAGTTCTTCGGCAATCCAAAGATTCTCTTTAGTGAAATACAGTAAAATATCCATGCAATTAGCCTTTACTGCAACAGGTGTTTCGGGGTTTATCAGCCAATCAAAAGTAGTTTCGATGATCTGATCTTGATATTGACTTAAACCAGCTTTTACTTTTTCCGCCGAACCTTTATCAGTAAGGCCTATCAATATCTTACTTAAATGTCGCTGACAACTAGGATTTTTCTGCATGCTATATGCTGAAAAATATTCAGGTAAGATTTCAACAAGATCATCCAATCTGTAATATAGAAACTGCTCAAGAACCCAGGCTGCTCTGAATGCGATTTCGTGTTCAGGATATAAACTTAAATTCAGAAGCTTTAGTGGCCGGCAGGATTGATCTTTTGCAATTTGAATCACTTCCATTTTGGTCAGAGCTTTGGATAACTTATTTAATAATTTAACCTGATCCATAGAATATAATATCTAATAAAAGGCCGTATTTCAAGGTTAAATATGGCTTTCAAATTTAAAATACGGCATTAAATCCGTACATTTGTATTTTAATTTAATTCATGATAACAGTATCCAATCTTTCCTTACGTTACGGTAAACGGACTCTTTTTGAAGAGGTAAATTTAAAATTTACCCCCGGAAATTGCTATGGTATAATTGGCGCTAATGGTACCGGAAAATCAACTTTCCTAAAAATTCTCTCTAAAGAAATTGACCCCAGCAGTGGCTCTGTATCGTTTACACCCGGCGAAAGAATGGCTGTACTTACCCAAAACCATTGTGCATTTGATGAGTTCCCTGTGATTGCAACCGTAATGATGGGGCATAATGAATTGTATAGCATCATGAAAGAGAAAGATGCACTCTATGCAAAAGCTGATTTTACTGAAGCAGACGGTGAACGAGTCGGTGAGCTTGAGAATATTTTTGCCGAAATGGATGGCTGGAATGCAGAGAATAACGCCGCAACCATGTTGAGTAATTTAGGGATTAAAGAAGAATTTCATTATAATCTCCTGAAAGATCTGGATGGCAATCAGAAGGTTCGTGTTTTACTTGCCCAGGCATTATTTGGGAAACCTGATATTCTTTTGCTTGATGAACCAACCAACGACCTTGACATACAAACCATCGCGTGGCTGGAAGATTTTCTTGCATCATACGAAGGAATTATCCTGGTAGTTTCTCATGACAGACACTTTTTGGATACAGTTTGTACCCATGTGGTTGATATTGATTTCAGTAAAATGAATATATATACCGGTAATTATTCCTTTTGGTATGAATCAAGTCAGCTAGCACTAAAACAACGTTCCGATCAAAATAAAAAAACTGAAGAAAGGGTTAAAGAACTTCAAGAATTTATACGGCGTTTCAGCGCGAATGCATCAAAATCAAAACAAGCTACAAGTCGCAAAAAAGCTTTAGATAAAATCAATATTGATGAGATAAAACCATCAAATCGAAAATATCCTGCAATATTATTCAATCATCAGGGTCGTGAGGCAGGTGATCAGATTCTGCAGATTGAAAATCTAAGGAAAGATTTAAATGGTGAAATTCTTTTTTCTTCCATCAATCTGATGGTAAATAAAGGTGATAAAATTGCAGTTCTGTCCGAAAATAGTTTGGCAACTACTGCTTTCTATGATATCTTGACCGGCAGAGATAAAGATTTTAAGGGTACATTCAAATGGGGCGTGACCATTAATACTGCTGATCTCCCAAATGATAATTCTGCTTATTTTAATGGAAAGGATACTAATCTGGTCGACTGGCTTAGAGAGTTCTCTGATGCCGATAAAGATGAGCAATTCATTCGCGGCTTTTTAGGGAGGATGCTATTCTCCGGTGAAGAGGTATTAAAGCAATCATCCGTATTATCCGGTGGAGAGAAAATGCGCTGCATGTTTTCCAGAATGATGCTTCAGCAGGCTAATCTATTGCTTTTCGATGAGCCAACGAATCACCTTGATCTGGAGTCAATTACTGCACTCAATAATGGTATGAAGGACTTTAAAGGAGTAATTATGTTTACTTCAAGAGATCATGAATTGACTGAGACAGTTGCCAATCGAATCATAGAATTAACTCCTGGAGGTATCATCGATAAACTGATGACCTATGATGGATACATCACTAGCGATCTTGTTAAACAACAACGTGAGGAATTATATTCTTTGGCATAAACTACCCGCGATTCTAAACCCTAAGGACTAAACCATTTTTAATGGCGGCTGAAGATTGAAATTATTACAACCTGGCACGTCTTCGTAATTCAGAAATGGGCATTGTCAGCATCCGCCCTACTGGATTCTTCCCCTTATAGGTTATTAGTTTCAATTGCTTCGCATCTATTGGCACAATCAGGGTACTCCAATATTTGGGGTAGAACCTGTCGGGAAAGGAGTTGTCAAATGAATAATAAATATCCAATCCTTCAATTTCAGTGCTCAAATCAACTGTTAATTTGTTATCAGTAGTTTTACCAACCTTGAAAATAGGATCATAAACTGAAGGTGAATATTTTGTTTCAGCAAGATCAAGCCGGGCAAAATGCTGCTCCACCCTATTGAAGAATTCAGACCAATTTTTTTGTTGTTCAGGTGACCAGATTGATTCCGCAATAGCAAGTCCCCTTGGCCAGGTCATGTATTCTGCCTGTCTAAAGGTATACACTTGCTCCGTCCATAAATTTGCCTGGCCACCTTTTATATATTGCAAATCCACTCCATCCGGAACAGGCTAAAATTCATAAGATTTACTCAATCTTAATGAAGCATATACCCTCGGCTCTGAAATTTCATCGGCTTGCATATAATCAAGATAAGCAAATGTTGTTGGGCTCATCACCACTTGATGCCCATTTTGCGCTGCTTCAATACCATACTTCATACCTCGCCAGCTCATGACTGCGGTAGAAGGACTTACACCTCCCTCCAGAACCTCATCCCATGCCATCATTTTTTTACCTTTAGATTCTACAATCTGTTCAACCCTTTTGGTAAAATAACCCTGTACCTTTTTTATGTCTTTAATGCTTTCACGCTGCATTAAAGCCTTAATCTGTTCATTTTTCTGCCAATAATTAATTGG
>Ga0194133_10002022_pt1 | contig 32819 bp, 22 predicted proteins | sample TA2KigOf40mmetaG_FD_155448 | JGI IMG/M metagenome (GOLD analysis project Ga0194133, IMG submission 155448) | Freshwater microbial communities from Lake Tanganyika, Tanzania - TA2015055 Kigoma Offshore 40m | ecosystem: Environmental > Aquatic > Freshwater > Lake | place: Tanzania: Lake...
ATGACATAACACCATTTACATCTGTCTTTAAGAAGTAATTTGCAGTAGGTGTTGCTGGAAGTGTGTAGGTAGTATTTGATGCTGAAGTATCTGGTGCTTTCAGTGAGACACTACCGCCGCCACCAGCTCCAGTTTTTGCGTGTAGTTTTACTGATTGCCCAGTAGTTGAATTTTCTTTAACCCAGTAGCGAGCAGAACCAAGAAATTTATTATTATTGGTTGTGCCGTCAAGTCCCAAATAAAAATTATATTCATCATTGACAAATGCTGGTTCACCTGCAGCTAATGCTGGGAGGTTTGCTTGCGTACCTCTTTTAAACTTAATCGTTGGTGCCGCCATTTAATGATTCCTATCTATACGATTTCTTTTACTATTTATGAATTAGAATACTTAAAATCCACCACCATCAACATCAATGAGATTATCAAGCTCGACATCCAATTCATCAATAAAGGATTGTGGTAATCCAGGAGATACTGGTTCTGTTGCAGCAGTAGCAAGGACAACATCTGGATTGACAAATTTATATTTTTTCAAAGCAGCATCATAAACCATAACATAATTATTTGTAGTATTTCCTACTTTATCCAAAGCAGAGGAATCTACATTTCCTAAATCTTCTAGTGACTGTGCCAAGAGTTGTGTAGTAGATAAACGGAGATTTGTTGCTGAAGTTAATTGAGCAGTAATGTTATTACCATATGCCATTTTTACGCGATACTCTGACATTAAGTAACTCCTGGTGATACAGTTACGATTCCTTCTGCTACTCTAGTTTTTACACCACCGCCAGATGTAATCACTAAATCATAAACATAACGTCCAGGTTTTAGAATTTTTGTGGCGAAATTACTCATAGACAATTTCAGTTTTCCATCAGCTCTATCGATAAAAGAAATGCCAAAATTATTATATGATGAAGAAGTATAAGTTTTTCTAATCTTTGCTTCTGCGGTATACCCAGTCAAATTCAACGGAAGATTATTAGCAGATGTCACAGTGAATTGTGCTTCAAAATCTGCTCCTTGCTCAACAACTAAATTTACAGGTATGGCTGCCATTACTACCTACAAAAAACCCTTCGTATAGTATTTATACGAAGGGTTAAAAATCATTCTTCAGTTGTAGTTTCTTCTTCAGATAACTCTCCTAAATCTTGCGATTCGGATTTTTCAAGTAATTCTAGAGTTTCTAAACCACCCTGAAGTTTTAGTTTATATTCTTGAGCTTTTGTCAATTCTGCTTGAATTTGACCAATCTTTTCATCAATTTCTTTGAGTTGATTGTGAAAATTTTCTTTCAGTCCAGACGTGTCCATAAATCCTTAATAACAACACAGTATATTTATTATAGCATACTTGTCAACTGGTCACGTAATTTTTTTGAATAATTAATCTGTTTAAATAATCATCTCCATCAAATGCTGGAGTATATCGAAGTCTTACTTGACCTGATTGAATATCCGCACTGAAAGATCCTAAAAGGCGATTATTATAAAGAGTTGAATATTCAGATAAGTAAACATCTGTGCCATCTTGCAATAATAATATCTCAGTTGAGTGAATATAATTATTAACAGTATTTTTCATTTGAATTACATATTTTACTGTGTTAACAGCAGATGCGCCAAACTGATCAATAGTAATAGTTGCTGAGCTAGTGGAATCAATTACTTCCAGATTGTCAGGTATCTTGACAATCTTAATTACGCCAAAGTTAGTGGAATCAATACCTGACTGATAATATAAGAAAGATGGGGCATTTTGTGGTACTGTAAATCTAACAATTGTGTTGGATACATTGCCATTTCCTAAGACACCTGTAGTATATAAATTTGCTCCAATAGCACCTGGGGAAGTTACAATATTAAAGGGATGTCCTGTAACAGTTCCTAATTTAAATACATATTCTTTGCCAGGTACTAGTTGTAAATCTGGCAATACACCTAAATCTTGAGAAATATTTTCATCAACAAAAGAATACTTATTATTAACTACGGAAACTTGAAAAGTTGGAACACCAGCAACACCGATTCCAATTTCAATTTCTTCTGGGTTTGCTGCTAATGCACCATTATTTCCCAAAAGAGTCTTTGGTCTGATATTTTGAATTTTGCCAAGAGTAATTCCCTTGTCTCTTATAGAAACTACGCTCTGTGTGTTAATATCAAAGGTGTCATATCTGAATCTAGATACACCCAAACTACTAGATCCACTATTTTGTCCAGATGAATAAGCAGCTGCAGATACATCTAATTCCAAATAACCGCTATCATAAATTTCACCTAGAGTTGCAGTGCCAGTGCTTAAGAAACTTCCTGGGTTGGTAGTTTTATCTACAGTGAACGTATCAGTGTCAACAACTGTGACTTGATAAGTACCGTTATAGGTATCAGGATTTACGGATTCAATCTCCACATAATTGTCATTATTAAATAAATGTGGAGTTGTTGTATTGAAAGTAATTTTATTTGTAGAAGCACTCCAAGAAGCAGATGCAATATTTACAGGGTTGCTAATTTTCTTGAGTATTTCTCTCGTGCCACCTACTGTTATTGCTGAGTTAACAGGTGGTAAAATACCTTTCACTACAGGAGTATACTTACTAATACCGTTTAGATAAGTATCATCATTTGGAATTCCTGTACCCAGTCTATTTGGAGAAACAATTCCAGATACAATTGCTGCAGCATCAATCTGATTTAATGATAATAACTCCCAGTTATCCGTATCTGTAGCAGGTAATTGACTTAATATCCAAGTTTGTAAAACAGTATTTGAATCTCCATCTTCCTCATTCTTCTGGATAACAATATCCCCAGGCTTAACTGGATTGCCAATAAATGATAAAAGTGCTCCAGAAGTTAATGCTGGTAAAGATTGGTCTACAGTAATAGTGTTAGTCGAGATGTCAATACCACCAATAGTAATTCTAGTATTTGCTGGAATATCTTGTCCTGTAACAAGTAGTCCATCAAATAGTCCAGAAACATTATTTAAAGTAATTGTTGAAGTTGTATTACTAATAATAGACTTATTAGATACTGGAATATATTCTTGTAATCTATCTAACTCATCCTCAACAGTATATACAACGAACTGTTGAGATTGAGGTAGTTGCGATACATTAATTTTTCCTGTTGCATCTAATTGTACAATCAAACCAGGAATACTAGCCGTGCCTTTGTTTAATCCTACAAAGTTTCCTAATACTGAAGATTTATTAATATACTCTCTTACTGCTTTTTGGGTAGGTAATACAGTGTGCTCAGCACCAACAGACCCACCCAAAGTATCATCTGGGGAAAATTTGAATATAGGTACACCAGGAGATCCTTTTAACTGCAACGAATCTAATATACCTAGAGCAACTGAACCATTGAATGTTACTTTACCGCTACGTAAGTTTACGTTGAAAAATGGACCTACGCTAAAGTTTCCACTTTGGTCTGTAGCACTAACATAACACTTACCAGAATTTACTTCGACACTCTGCGCTGCTGAAACTGTTACACCACCGTTTTGTGGAAAAGCAGTGTAATTAATACCAGATCCAACATATTCAAATGTATGACCAGAGCTATTGACAGTTGATGGCGAATACAGACGTATCGCCGCATTATTGGCAATAGCAGCAACTTGTTGATTAGTTAATGGGAAATTGGTAGTGAAAATAGCATTATTTGAATTATAATCAATTACTTCACCGACTACATGCTCATTTCCATTCAAGTCTAAACCCAAACCAGGCACTTTAATAATGAAGTTTGATATAGGTGGGGCTTGGAATCCAGATACAACAAATTGCGTGAATACAGAACCAGTTGCAATCGTTATTGATCCTGTAGAAGATCCTGGACTGTTTACATAATCCGAATCCCAGGGAATGTCTAGTAATACAGAAATTTTATTATTTTGGAAATCTACTGTATCTACTACTATTCCACTGCCATTAATTGTAGGAGTTGAAATATGGTCAATAATAGTTACCGCTTGTCCTCTTTCAAACTTTGAAATATCGACAATAGAAACTTCGATAGTTGCTCTTACTTTAGTGCCACCAGCAGCAGATGAAAAAACAGTGCCGATGATATCACTTGGTAACTGGTTAATATCTGTTTTTGTGACATTAGTTACAGATGAAACTTGACCACCCGAGAATATAGGGAGAACTTTATTGGAATAACCAACTGCTTTTAAACCTTCATTACCAAAGTTTGTTGCTGAGTTTGTAATTGAAGCATAACCACCAGACTCACAAAGAACACCAACCAATTCAAAAACTTGGAAAACTGATACCAATTGTGTATAGGCATCATTCTTCATGTGGAATCCAATTGACCCAAATACAACTTGTGTAAATGCGTCAACAACCATCGACTCTAATGGGCTGTTGCCTTCTAATTGATTACCATCTGCTAGTAATCCACCAGCTCTAGTTTTATCTGCATCATACTGAAGAGTCAGTGGATTAAATACTGCTCTACCTAATTTTGAAATACATGAGCAGTTTTGTGTATATGGTGATAAGAAGATTCTTTCTTTTGGTGGAATAATTTTATATAAAGCCGATAATTTACCTTGTCCCGTCGGAACTGCTTCTGATAAAGTTAACTGGTCGTCAGAATCGACAGATAAAACAGTATACTCGTTACCAGATATATTAATTCTCCATCCTGGTTGGATTTCTAGAGTGAAACGTGTGGAAATGTTACCATTAACTACTGGACTGTTTTGTAGTAAATTTACTCTTCCTTTTCCTACTATTCCTGACTGTTCTGGATAAGCAACTGCGTATCTCCAAGTAAATGCACTTTGCGATACTACTGCTCCTGTTATATGCTTAGAAGCAGTCGTTGGCTCATCAGTAATAGGATCTGATTGTCCTCTTGCAACTAAGAATTGTCCAGTCGATTCATTAAAACTAACAATCTTCATCCACTCTTGGTCTACAAGGATATACCCAGGACCAGCAGCGTATTGTGGCACATCTTCACCTTGAATAATATCAATTACGATGGCAACTAAAGAATCAATACTATCTTGGACTTTACTACATTCTGGATATCCAGAAACATCTAAGGTTACATCATCATAACCAGCTTCAGTAAAACCAGCTGGCACAGTTAATATTTTTTGTTTGGCGTGATATGCTGCTCTTTCAAATGAATAAATTAATTCTACTTCTTCACCTACAACAGCTGCGATTAAATCTCCATTCCCATCTTTATATGCTAATCCATTCTTAATCGATTTCACATTTCCGCCACTTCTCAAATCTGCAACTATGCCATCTACGATAAATCCAATATCTCTTCTACACGTCACTTCATCATAATCTGGATTAGTGAGTAAATCTGGAAATTCTGCAACTAAATCGTCAATAGATAAATCAATAATATCATCTTTTTGATATTCAATTAAATTAGCGCCATCTAAGTAAATATCATCTACCCTGCTTAAAGTGTGCCCTGGAAGGACACGGAACGAAGTATCAACAGCAGATAGAGTACGATTATCGGAAATCTCTGTTTCTAAAAATCCTTTTCCTCCGAGGAAATTATCCTCAAAAACCATATAGTTAATATAACAACCAGATGTAACCCAAAAAATATCTCTTCCTTCATTTTTGGGAATTACAATCGTTTCGCGTAAGTTATCACCTACAATAGAAGTTCCCTTTGGTAGATAAATTGGATTATCTTCGTAATACGTGCCAGTAGAAACTCTAATGGTAGTGTTACCATCTAATGATGCTGCAGCAACAGCAGCTGCTTTAATAGTTTTGAATGCTTTTGATGGACTGGCGCCAGATTTTGTATCACTTCCATCTGGTTTTACATACAAAACGTTTACATAATCAGCATCACCCAAAGAAGTTGGAAGACCCCATCCCTGAGCAGTTTTTGGACCATATAATTCTTTTGTAGTGCTATTGAAATAGTAATCGTTTAATTTTCCTTGATTACTTAATGGTGCAACTACACCCGATAAAATTTGCTCTGATATCGAAATAGTAGTAGATGGCCAAGACCCACTAGTTTTTGGTCCATACAACTCCTTAGTAACAGTATCTAAATAAAAATCACCATTTGCTCCATCTGCAGATGTTGGTGGCAAAGTGCCACTAAGCAAAGAACCGCCATCATCACCAGCAATAGAGATTTGATTGATAGCAGCTACTAAATTAGGAAGACCACTAGCAAGTTGGCTAATGTCACCTACATCCGTTGCAAGAGAATTAATCTCTTGTCTTTGCTGTTCAAAGGTATAACTTTTGGGTACGTTTCTAAGTGCCATTACTTACCAGCTATTTCTCGTAAAAGATTTTTTATTTCTGACAATTCACCCTTTAAAATTTCTACATCACTTTGGAGATTTTTAATAATATCTCCAGCGGATTTAGATTTTCTGGTGTTTTCAAGTAAACTTTTATCTGTATTTATTATAGCACCAGACACGTTATCACGATATAAATTATCATGACCATATACTTTAGAATAATTCATCAATATGCAGCTACAATTCTAGCATCTTGAATTTTGGGGACATAGCAAGGATTTGATGCCTTCATTACAATTTTTACAGCAAAAGAAGAAAATTCACTAAGATTTGCAACACTATACTTATGCTCTTTGTATGAAGATTGTGATTCAAATAATCCAGAAATAGCAGCGTCATTCGTTGGCACTACTTCAATATCTGGCAATCCATTTTCATTAAATGCAATCCATTCAATATCATCAAAAATATTTTGGGAATTTACAGGTTTTACTTTATAATAAACCTCAACATCATTTGCTTCTGCCATATTGGCAGTTAATCTAACTTCAATCGTTGTGGCAGAATTTGCTAATGTAATTTCCTTTGTTACATATTTTGATAAAGAAGTGCTATTTTTTGAATTGATATCTGATGTGTAAATTACACCATTAGTATATCCTATAGAAGATACTTCAATAAATCCTGGCACAGATTCATTTGTATCTGTAGAATCGGATGGAGAAATTTTTTGGTGCCATAATTTGTCTCCCACTCTAATAATATCACTTTGTTGATTTACTCCATCGTTAGAAGAATTTCTGGCAAAAATTCCAGTAGCAGGCGATGTGTAGTCTTCATTTATTGGTGATTTTTCTTCTAATACTACTAACTGCTTAAGTTTATTGTCCCAGGAAATAATCTTACCATAAATTTTATTAGAGAATCTGTCAATTAAATTTTCTTGATAAACCTCAACATCAGTATCAATGGTGAATGAAGAAATTACTTCTGTTAAACCATTTGGTGAAACTGCAACTCCATCAAAATTTTGCACTCCAAATTCCAGTTCTTCACCAGATAAAAATATGCTACTATTTTTAACTTTAGCATAAACTAAAGATCCAACAACTTTAATAATTTCCGCTCTACATTTTGAAGTTGACCCAACAACACTTTGATTGGTTGTTGGTAAAATGGGATCACCGCCGCTATTTGTTGGTAAATTTGTTACGTTAAATTTGTATATTGGATAAAATGATAATAATTTATATCTTCTGCCAAATCTTGCTCCATCACCTCTTGGTTTATCAATTTGAGTAGATATTACCTTGACTGAAGAAGATCTTAAATCAATTACAGGAGATAAATTATCAACAGAAGTACTAAAGTTGAATCTATAAATCAACGACTCATCTATTTCATTTTTAATTTCGTTGAATTCTGAAGCTATAACTTTTTGGTTAATAAAAAAGTGTTCCTCATTTAAGAATGTAGTTTCATAATCATTGCTCTGTTGATATGAAACATAATTTTCTCCAGAAGAATCTGTTGGAATAACATCTGTAGTTTTTATCTCTACATTAAATGGTGTTTGACTAAACGACAAATATGAAATTTGTGGATATAATTTCTCATACTTTCTATTGTATGATGCTAAAACTTTTGCCCCGCCGCCAAATGTAGAAGATCCAGCTCCAAATAAAGATGTGATATTATATGAATTTAAACCAGAATTTGTAACTTGGAATAAATTAGTATTGAAATAATCACCTTCAATACCACCAACATCAGAGACTTGTTTGAATGTTACATAAGATTTGCCAGAATCTTCAAAACCGTTATTCTTGTGAGTTACATTTATAATTCTGTTGTTATTTTTAAATAAAGGAGAATCTGCTGCATCATTAGCAGATGAATCAGTTTGTATTGGATTAATATTCAATAACTCATAACCTAAATCTTCATTAGTTAGTCTAACTTTTGCTTGGGTATTTGTGACAAAATTTGCTCGATACATAATAAACTTAATATCCTGACTCAAATCTTCAGTCCAGGAATCTACGTTTTGTGACCTGTAAACTGAACCAAGTAAAGGTTGTTGAGTAATAACTTGAGAAGTTGAAATATCAGTTTCTCCCAGTCTAGAAGACCACAATCTGTAATCAATAGAATCAGTTTCTACAGATAGAGTATAATCAGTATTGTTCTGTAAATAAACAGGATGCTCAAAAGTAAATCTAGATGGAGAAACAGAATTCAATACCTGACCGTCATTAGGATCAACTGAGACACCCATTCTAACTGCAGGAGTATCAATTTCTAAAACAGGTTCGATTACAGCTTCTCTGCTAATAGAACCATTTGGTCTTAAAATAATTGATGGGGGATCGGTATATCCAGATCCTTCAAGAAGCATCTCGGTATTAAATACTTCTCCATTAGATATATAAACGTTTGCAATAGCATTACTGCCTCCAGGTAACTGAGGGCTTTGGATGATTAGAGTTGCAGAATCATATCCTTCGCCATAATCAATAACTTTCAGAGCAACAATTCTTCCAGAATCTTTCGCAATAGTTACTGTTAAATCACTATTGTTTAAAACATTGAAACGCAATAAAGATGGAATATTTAGATTTTCGTTTTGCTCAAAAGAATTGCCTGTAATACTAGTGTAATTGGACAAAACTAAAGTATAAACTTGATCACTTGAAAGTGTTACAGTATTTTGTAGAGAAGGTATTAAAGCATTTGAGTTTTGGTCAATTACAGATTTAATAACACCTTTTACTCCAGAATTAAATCCAGAAATAGTTTCTCCAATAGTTAGAGAAAGATTTCCACTTGTGTAAATTCTTAAATAGGTATCACTAGACTTAACTACTTCTGTACCAGGAATAATATAGTTTCCAGGTACACTAGAATTAGTATCTGTTAAATAAACTCTAATCGGTAAAGTCTCGCTCTTCTTAGAGAAGAATAAATCAATACCTGTAACAAATACACCACCCTCCATATTTTCCACGCGGAAAGTCTGGGATAGTGGACTTGGTTTTGCTTGAGTAGACGCATTATCAATAAACTGAATACCTTCCGAAGATTTTAAGAATGCTGGAATAGTAGAGATAATAGATGCTGGTTGATTTGGGAAAATACCAGTGCAATAATACTTACACTCAGCAAAACTATCTACTGAATTATCATTTTTATCCTCTTCACTTGTGGTGAAACGGATAGTTTTAATACCTGTGGAAAAATTTAACTCTTCTGCGTTTTCAGATGTTTCGTACGAAACGCTATTTAAATCTCCAGTCCAAGTGGCATTTTGTAGAGGTGGTTTACCTGCAGGGAAAATTAATAGTCCGCTAGCATCTCCATTTGAATCCGTTACAATAGAAGACCCATCTGACTTAGAACCAAATGGACCTAAAGAATTTGCAGAAATTCCTGTGAATTTGGTATCTTGACAAATCCATCTGTTTACATTTCTACCATCAATAAAAGCATAGAATTTTGTATTTGGTTTGAGTCTTCTTAATGTAAATTTAATTGCTCTTGATCTAGCGTATAATTGTAATGAAGATGAAATTACATTATATCCGTTATTAACAGTATTAATACCTTTTCCAATTTCATTATTTTGTGGGCTAATATTAGAAGTAGTAGATACTGTCGCAGAAACAACACTGGACTCTGCGCTTGTTGATATATCATTTAGAGAGCTGACATTGTAGAATGTTCTATTAGTGCCAATCCAATTTGTGATGTAAAAATTGTTTAAACTTGAATATCCTTCTCTTGAGTCAGATTTGTTTAAAAATACTGAAAATACTTTAGTGTCGTTATTTAAAATTGTTGGTTTTTGTTTTTCATCATACCAGTGATCTATTGATGGGGTAATAGACACATCCCCAACATATTGGACCACGACAAAAGGATTTGGATTAATTTCTCCATTTGCAGTTGCAAATTTATTTGAAATAAATTCTCTATTCGTGTATGGTAGAGTTATAATATTACCTGTTTTCTGATAACCATCTAAAGTTCTTTCTTGGTTACTAGATACAACTTCCGTTAGCGCATAAGAGTTTTCTACAGTTGGGGAAGTTAAAACTGATTGCTGTGTATCTACAGAACACTTATAATCAAGAGAAGATAGATTACCTACTGCATGATTTTCAAAACTGTCTACAATAATACCAGACTTAAATCTATCTAAACCAATGTCATCTTTAATTTGAGTATTGAAAGCTTGTTGCTCTAAGATACTTAAAGTGGTGTAATATTCTAGACGCTCGATTCTTCTCTCTAGTTTACCAATGTCGCGCATCGTATATCTACGATTGTCAACTGGAGTTACTCTAATATCTTTGATGTTATTTGTGTATGCAGGAATAAACAAATAATACAGAGGAATTGCATCTTCTGGCGATTCTGGTTTTGAAGGATTTAGTGAAGAATTTCCTTTCTTAACTAAAAATTCTCCTCTCTTGTTTAGAAAAACTCCATCAATTCTATCTAGATATTGCTTACTATTGAATGAAATAGTGTAATCTAAATTATCATCATGAGCTGGCGTAGCAGAAGGAATACCACCAGATCCATTAAAGGAAATAGTGTTATTTGTTTCTAATAAAGTTTTATTTTGGAATCCAGAAATAATAGTATTTACATCTACCTTAGGACGGAAATCAATTACATCTCCTAAATAAACTCTCCCAAGTGAAGGGGAGTTGAAATAAGGAATATCAGAAACTGGAGTGCCAGTTAACTTGTAAGAATCTATAGTTGAGAAATCGCCTTGCGAATGTTCGAAGTAATTAAATAAGATAACTAGTTGACCCTTTGGTGCTTCAAATCCTGGTTTTAAAACAAGACGAGATACGTCATATAGAGTATCTCTTTGACCGTCATCGAAAGTAAAACGTTCTGTTACGTCATAACCTTCAATAACATTATTTTGATCATCTAACTTTGGGGGATTTGATATCGATCCTTCAAAAACTTTAATGTCTTTTCCGTATTCTCCGAAAGCATCTGAATATGAAATTATCTGAGCAGTTTTTTCTGTGTAGTCGTATCCTCTAAACGGCACAACTTTATCGCCAGAAGAAACAACAACAATTCTCTTGTTTTTAATTGCTGTTTTTGTTTTAGGTGATGCTTTATCTACTTCAATAGTAGCTGATAATTTTAAAACCACATTGGAAGCAGAAGATGCATCCGATCTAAAGATGAGATTATCTAGAGTAATCGATACTCCCCCAGAAGTTAATTCAGAAACTTGATTTTTGGTAATATACATTATATCACCATTTTCTAATCCAGTATCAGAATTTCCTTTATCTAAAACTGTTAGTAAGAAATTTGATTCGGTAAATCCAACAAATCTTTGTGTGCCAAATTTTAATTGGGCGGAGAAAGTAATTTGTCCGCCAGAAGTAGAAGAAGTGGTGACAAAATCTCTTCTTATATAATACTTAATTTTAGTGTCGTCACTATCTTGTATTAAACTACTCGCTGACTTAAATCCTAGTGGGAATAATAGAGAAGAATTTTCTGGATTTTTAATTTTATTTCTTTTCCTTACCAAAACAGAATTGGTAACATCTCTTTGTAGAGCTGTGTCTAGATAAACAACTCCTCTTGATGTAGCACTTGGTTTAGTAGCAAACTCTACAATATTTCTTCTTACCTTTCCTTCAGCATCAACATATTGCACAATATCGCCTGGTAGTAAATCTACTGTTGGGTCGCCAGAGAATGCAAGACAAACTAAAAATTTCTTACCTTTAGTGCCACTAAACGTAAAATTAGTTACATTTTTACTATCGGTGTATGTTTCATCAAATGTTTCTACATCTGCAGTAAATTTATTTGAGTTTCCATCTCCAAATTCAGAGAATAAAGACTTCACAGATTCATTAGTATATGTAATAACTGTATTTTTAAACAACACAGCTTTCACAACCGCAGATGGAGTTGGTGGTGTGCCAGCATCGAAGTTTACAAAAACATCAGGTGGAGATAAAAATTCTTGATTTAAACTTTGCCTATCGATAATATCAATAGAAATTACTTTGCCACCAACGATTTTTGGTTTGACAATAGAAATATCAAGCGCATTACCATTTATAGAAATTGGTTTTGTTGCTGCAGCAGGTGTTGTTTGCGAATATTGAGATCCTCTTTTTGTTACTACAAAGTGCGAAATAGTATTTTCTTTAGCAATTCTTAAAACGTTTCCTTGCTCATCTGTTATAGTTTCGCCAGAAATAAAATTACCGTTAATAACTTTTACTAATAATTCTGTCGAGGAAGAAAAACTTGAATCAGGTGATCCTTCAATCACAGCGTAAGCATTGCTCTGACTTCCTGTTACATATTGACCAGGAGTAAATCCAGCAACTATAGACGAATCGAGAGTTAACTTAGTGAAGAAAATTGGATTAAAGTATTCCATTTTAAAAATGGAATTGTAAATAGGATTTCCAGATGTATCTCTTCCTTTAGAAATAATTCTATCTGTTTCCTGGTTGAAACCATCTCCTCTTTCAACCAATGAAATATTTTTTGGTTTTGCAATACCTATGACGGGAGTGATAGTATTGCTATAATCTACAATCTCTCCATATGGAAGAATTTTATTACCTTCAGAAATTGGCACTGTAAGAATAATGTTGCCAGTTGCGGACGATTGTGGGTCTGAGATAATTTCGTATTCAAAATACTTTGCCGATGGTCCAGATAACACGACTGCTTGGTTGGTGTTATATGCATCAGGAATTGCGCCAGCGATGCTAACAGTATTACCAGCTACTAACCCATGGTCAGTAGCAGTGGTCATCTTAGCGATATATTTGTTTACACCATTTATTACTCTTAATTCATATTCTAAAGAAACTACTTGGACTTGTGTGCCACTTCTTTGCCAATAATAATTCTGTGCGTTGAATGCACCATTATCAGTAGTGCTATTTGTTGATCTGTAGAATAACTGTCTTCTTTGTACTTCTGTAGTTGCTGCACTGGCACTTAATGCCTCTGGAATAAAATCAGCAGCATCATACTCTTTAAACTTTTCTAGCAAATCTCTCTTGTTTCCTAAAACAGTTAATTCTAAATAAATTTCACCACCAATATCATCTGGTCTTTCAACTTGAGAAAAAGCAATTACTTCTACGAAGTCTACGGATGTAGATGCTAGTGTTTCACCTAAGTTAGAAACATAATATAATTTTTTACCTAAAATACTGCTAGAATCTATAGCTGGCGACTTCAGCTTAACATAAATTGTTTTAATTGCATAATCATGAATTAAATTAGTTTTTGTTAATGATTTTAGTGGATTTCCTCTTTTTGCTGAAGTCTTTCTAGTGTTATAATTGCCATTATAACCTAGATAACCATCATTAAATACCGAAGAAAAGTATACTGTAGGATATGAGGTTAATTGACCACCTTCCGAGTTTAATGGAATCGTGTTGTATACATTTGTCAAATTAAAATATGGTAAACCGTATGTTTTAATTCTATTATTTTCTTTTAGTAAAACATCTCTAGCTTTATCGACTGCTAAAAACTTAGTTTCTTTGTTTACAATTTCGTATCCTCTGACATATGCCTTGCCAGCACCCATACCAGAAACAAACTTAGATTCTGCTTCTTCCTGAGAAATAGAATCTGGTCCCACTGTGCCATCTACTCTCAATGGATAAATTCCTTGATTTCCAGGTCTTTGCCAATACTCTCTTAATTCAATTGGGAAGTTGTCAACTACATAATCACCTGATTCATCATACGTCCTTCTTGCTAACGTATCCTCAATTACATTATACTCTTTTTTGTTTACTTTCTTTTGAATTACTCCTAAACGAAGAGTAATTAATTCAATGAAATTATCATCTGTATCTTTTTCTAAATCATATGATACCAAATTTAGATTGATTTGTAATCTGTGTGCTCCTGGAGCACTGTAATTAGAAAATCCTCTGGCGTTATCGTATAAAGTTACGTCCTGCTCTGGGGTAACAATATTTTCTTGTATTTCAAAACCAATTTTCTTAGATGGTTGTGAATAATACTTATCGACAATTAAAATATTTTCGTCACACTGTACAAAATATCCATTTACAAAATAAATTCCTGTTTCTACTTTAACAGCAGAACCATATCCCATTGCAGGGCTATCAATAATAGTAGACTCTAAAGTATCTGGATCTACACTTACTATGGAAGAAGGTAAAGAGCTACCATCAGTTCCTACTACCAAAATAGGACTATTTGGAATATTTGCTTCTAACTCTTCGCCTTGTCTAAAAGTAGATTCACTGTCGTTTCCCCCACTAATATAATTGACATAAATTGTATCAGATTCTGTCTCACTACCATACTCAGATTCAACTACAATACCTTTAACTCCAGAAGTTAAACCTACTAAAGTTACACCAATCAAGTCTTTAATATCATATTTTTTAAAGACTATTTCTCCACCAACATTTTCTGCTACTTCAGAAACAGAAGATAATTTTACATAATTTAAACGATTATTGAAAGATACCTCTCCAGGTATTACTTGCTGCCCCTGCTTAAACTGATATTTCCCAAATTGCTCAATCTGATTTTGTAAAATTGATTGTAGAGTCGTTAATTCTCTAGACTGAATGGAATATCCTGGTCTAAAGAGCACTTTGTAAAAATTTTTAGACGCATCGAAATCGTCATTATACTCTTTGGTATTTAAATTAGTACTTTGGGGCATCTCTACTCAAGGTAATGGGTTTATTATGAAAAATAGAAAAATATCAGAATTCAATAACTAGTTTGATATCTTCGATTTGATCTGGAGCTCTAGTAATAAGTCTTCTGTTTTCAACGTATACAATGTCGCCAGTATATTTTGCGACTTCTGGGGAAGCTAGTCCATCAACAAATGTTAAACCTAGCAGAGGCAATACACCACCACCAGTTGAATAGGTAACTTCTACATTTCCTTCAATTAATGAAGTTTGTCCAACTACTAATTTAGCAGCATCAGAGACAAATGCTCTTACTATACCATTGTCTGTATGATAATCTGGACTTTGGAAATACTTTAATACTCCCGATGAAGGTGTTTGTCCAGATGGAACTTCGTCCCAAACCCAAGAAACTATAGTGCCATAAGCAAACTTTCCTGATGCAACTTCTTGACGCACAATTTCATCTGGTTGGAATGCACCTGAAACATTATTTAATTTGATAGCACGAATTGCACTTAAAGTATCTTGAGTAGCAAAATCTGTAGATGGAGCAGGAAGTTTTGGATTTTTGATAATTCCAATTCTTCTGAAATCGTTATCTACAGGAAAATCTCCTTGACCTTCTGCATATGTTAGGCGAATATTTGCCATTACACGCTTAGCAAGAAGTTCTCTGACTACATCAGAACCATGTCCTCCTTGAGGCGGAATGATAACTTCGATATGTCCCGATGCACTAGCAGAAACAGTGAATGGAGATGTTAGATTTGGATTAGCAAATAAGAAACCATTTTTCAATAAAATATTTCCATATGTATAACCACTTCCACAAATAGTTACGCGGTTACCACTAGAATTTACTAGATATGCACTATCAATTGTTCCTGTATTTGATGTTTCTATACGCACTAAACCGTCTTCACCATCTCCAACGATTTTGGCATACATAATTTCGCTAGCAGGTAAGTTACTTCCAATACCTCTTACTACAATCGCTGAAATTGCGCCTGTCTGAGTTGCTGCTAGATTCTTGACTGTTACATCCTCGACTACTGGCATAAAATCAGTTGATAAAAATCTCAATACATCATTAGTTGGGATTGTAAAAAGATATTTCCAGGTGTAACCACTTGTAACATCTGGATACTCGGTGAAAATACCAGTAGCAGAGTTATATACACCCTCTCCCGATGGTCCAGGATTTCTTTTTGGCTCTAGAGAAGCATTAACACCATTTGGATTTGTTGCACTAGATCCATTATATAAACACTTGAATACTTCGTAGTTATTGTTTACTACATAGAATTTTGAATTAGATAAGCTCTGTGATTTACCTAATGGACCAGCACCATCTGGATCTACTTGTGCTGGATTTGCATATGAATAATCAGGTCTCCACATATCGAATCTAGGATTGATAGTTGGATTCCAATTATATCTTCTTACTACTGCCCTTACTTGCTCTGGACTAATTCTTTTGAGAGCAATCATGTCATCATGAATACTCTTATCCTCTTCGTCATTATCCGCTGGTCTTAGAGGAATTTCATCAGTAGCATATCTATAAACAGCAGTGTTTGCAGTTGCGTTTGAAGTATTGCCACGAATTTGACTACCAATGCTAGGAACTGCGGAAATATTTGGGAAAACATTAGAAAGTAGGATGCTGTTAGGATAAACAGCTTCGACAGTTGCTCGGAATGGAGAATTGTTGATAGTGATACCACTTCCAGTTACATAAATTTGCTCTCCTACTTGAAAACTACCAGAAACTGAATAAATTTCTAGATAAGCATTCCATTTCTGGGGACGCCCAACGAAAAAATATGATTTTGTTCTATCGGCAGAAGTAGCTTCGGTGCTAGTGCTACCTTCTGATAAAGATTCCAAAAATTGAATCGCATTAAAAATTCTGAATTTTTCAGAAATGATGGCTGGCATAGTCTTTTCCCTTGGTAGTTTCTTTTATTTCCGAGTTATTTATATTTATACTGATTATGATAAACTTCTCAAGTAATCACCTGGATTGTGTGTTTGCACGACAGTATTTTCTGCTCCCCTGACGCAACCAATAAAACGATCTGATAGTTTATCGGTATACGTAATTATTTCATTTCCTATTAAAAGTTTTCCTGATGATGGGAATCGAGAAGTATCTGGAATGTAAACAATATCATCTAAAGAAGACAATGAGCTATCCAATAAAGCACCATGCTCTTGTATCGATGGCCATGTAATATCCCAAATAGCACCATTTTGCCCAACTGAAGATGAATGTCTATCAGAAAAATCTCCAATGGTAATATTTGGATAATGTAACTCCATCATTTCTAAGGTATTCTGCTCACTGACATCAGCCACTCCATAATCTGTCATGAATTTAATGTTTTCATACACTTCAAATCTATTGCCAAGTTTTCCATAATTGTATTTTGCTTGATTTTGAATGCCATCATAAACATCAACGAAACCAAAATCGTAACGCAAAGTAGTATTTCGAATAATGTAGTCAATTGTAGTGACAATTGGGTCGAAGTAAAATTCAGATATTCTTTGATATGAAATATTTGTAATACTATCAATCTGAGCAGCTTCCAAATTGAGAATAGAAGTTATTTGTTTTTGATTTTCGGTGCAAGTTACATCATATTCTGGTGGTGTTATTATAATAGTTGGATTTGTAGAATCATATGAAGATTGTACATCAATTACAGTTTCGATATTTGGAGTTAATTTTCCATCAATTGTTATTGTTATTTGAGTATATAATGCAGTGTCTAAGGTTATCTTTGGAGATAACACCAAATCTGTACTAGAATTTATTACCTTTTGTGGAGATTTATAAACATTATATCCCCTTGTTACATAAACTTTGGGTGGAGTTACATATCCGCTTCCTTTATTAGTTAAAACAACATCAATTATTTCTCCCCCATTCATTACAACAAAACCAGATGCTCCACCACCAGATACGGGCCCTATAATATTGCCATATGTATCTCTTAATGGTTGTGGGACAAAAACTAAATCTGGAGTTTCTCTATAACCGAATGCGGATGGTTGAATATCCGCTTTCTTAATAGCAACTACAGAAGCTGTTTTATTGATAATTTTTAAATTAATGCCATTTCTTAATTCAACTATAGTTTGATCACTTAATTCTATAATAGAATTTCTAGTGAATACCGTTTTTGGTACAATAATACCAGAATCAATTATAGAAGCATATCTTTCATACTTTCTTCTATTCCAAGTTAATGAAGAAATTTCTCCATTTGAAACAGATGCGAAAACGCTTAGACCTACTCCATCAACGATTCCATTGTAAGTAGTAACACCTATTTGACCATAATGATTATTTTCAATTAAATCATCTCTTCTGTGACCTAACTTTTTAAGTACTTCTGGTATTAATAAAATAGATCTGTAATCTCTTTCACCATCGACCTGAATTAAATCGCCTACATCTAGATTATTACTATAAACTGGTGACAATTCAGTGCCATACATCCAACCAGATTTGGTTTTGAATACCAATTCATTCTGTTCATCATCTTTTTCATAATCGGTTATTGATACAATATCTTCTGGATATATAATAAATTCTTGAACTGGTGATTTATATGAGGATAATTTTAATGGTTGTGATGGACTAAACTTGTAATTTTGTTGTTTAATAATGATTCGTATTGTTGGATTTCCTTGCGAATCTGTGCTAGCAAAAGAAGTTAATACTTCACCAATCGAATCCCAATCCTTTATGCTGGTACCTTGATAAACGGTATCATATTTTTGTAATTGATCGTTGCTGATAAATGCAGATGATATAATATCTACTTTGTTGAAGAATTTATTATTTTCAAAATTGTAGAAAGTTAATTTTGGTGTGCTTTCTTTGCCATACAAGTATATGATATTAATTATCTGTCCTGGCTTTGGAGGTTCTGCAAAGAAAATGTCGGACCCAGTGATAGTGTAGGCACGATTTCTGATTTGCAAAACACCCTCAACAAAAACTAACACAGTTCTATCATTATCTACCGTAACTGTTCTTCTATCTAATACCCTTCTAAGCAAGAATGGTCCTTTAGTTTGAGAATCAAATAATTCTGGGTCAATTTCTAATCTTTCATAATTTCCTATACTATAAGCAAAAAACTTACTACGATTAACATCATCTAATTTTCTTGGAGCATCAATAAAAACTATATGATTTGGTGTTACTGTCCTATCAATATAGTAAGAAGAAGTAGCAGGAATTAATGGAGTCATTTTGTTTTCCTGCACAACACCATCTAACGATACTAGTAAATTTTCTTTAGCATCTAAAACTACATCAGTGCCATCTTCATAAAATAGTGGGAATCTAGTTTCTATACCATTGAAATCATTGTCTATGTTTTTAATTTTCTTAAAGTAACGAGAATTGAAATCATTATTTTTAAATCTAATCATTCTACCCACAAATTTTTGTGGTTCTATGATTTGATTATTTGATATTCTCTGTCCTAAAGGTGGAGTTGCAAAAGTTATAGTGGAACCAGACACAGTAAATGTGGTGCCAGGATTTTGCATTACACCATCAATAGTAACAAAAAGATTATTTGGATTGAATACATTTAAAACACCAAATCCAGGAAGTATCATATTGAATGTTCTTCTTCCCACAATATTTCCAGACTCGTCAAAATCTCCATCAAATGGCTGCTGTAATTCAAAAACATATGATAGTAGTTCAGTAGTATCAATACCAGATACTAATACACTCCCCTTCCCTCTTCTTATGTTAGTATCTTTATATCTTACAATAGTTTGAGTAATCTGCTGACGAGTATTTTCTATTGTTACTCGGTTTGTAGTCTCGTCCCACAATTCAATAATACTTACACTTGAAGTAACATTTTGTCTAGACGGCATTGAAGTCTTAGCTTCAGCATCAATATTGACTTCACCAAACATCTTGAATCCAGATGGGTGAACAGTTTGCTCAACTAATTTCCTCCAAATGTTTATTGGAGTTTTTGATTTCACCACATAAGAATAATCTTGATAAAAATAAGAATCGGAAAGTCTTTGATTACTACTAGATAACTGACCTTTTGCAGTGTCATAATATCCAGTATTATCATAGTATGATTTAATATCTGGGTTGAATAAAGTAACAAAATTATCAGTTACCAAAGCAGTTTTTCTTTTCAAATTACCAGAAATAATCAAATTCTTTCTAAATTCTCCTTTTACTTTTTCTACTTTTAAGAAATTGCGTTTTGAATCAAAACCATCCTTTGCAATTCTTCCTTCCGCAATTAAAAATCCATTTTCAAATTGTTTAATTATTTCACCGTTTACAAAACTATTTTCATCAAAATTTTTAATGGTTAAAATTTGATGAGATGTAAAAACAGATGATAATGTAGTATCATTGTAATAATTTGAACCATTATAAATTACTTTCAAATTCTTTGGATATCCAACATTTTTACTTCCAAAGAATATCTTGACATCAGATTCTATTACATAAATTTCTGGTTTTTTATTAAATTTTCTATCAGGATTCAATAATTTTATAGCTATAATTTCTCCACTATTTCCGACCGTGACATCAAAATTTAATAATAATAAGTCATTATCTGTTTCTAATATTACTTTTGGTTTAGAATAATTCTTTCCAGGTTTTAAAATAGAAATAGATTCAATTACTGTATTTTTTTCGTCATATGAAATTTCTGCTTCACACAAATTATTGCTATTTGGCAAAACACCGTGTACGGTAGGTATTTTTTTGTATAACTTTCCAGTGTTGACTATAGAAACGGATTCTATTTGACCTTCTGCAAAAATAGAATTAGTGGAATAAGAGAAAACACCATGACCATCATACTCTGGAGTGAAATTCATTTCGTAAGCAAATGACCTCGGAGACACGTAAGTAACTGTTTTTTCACCCTGTAAAGGATCATCTTGTAATAACAAATAAGAATTGCTAGAATCAACTATTGCCGCTTTATCAAAATAGTAATAATTTCTAAAATCTACAGATTCCTTAACATCGTAATTATTCGATGGCGATGCATCTCCAAATCCAAATTTAACTGAAATATACGAAGAAGTATCATCACCAGACCCAGGAAGTGCATTTCCACGGATTGATTCAGTTGTTAATATATTTTTATTGATACTTGGCGAGAATTCCAAGAAAGATCCAGCCAAAGATGGATGCTTAGTAATAAAATTATAACGATAATACTTCTGTATTGGTATAATCGGATTGATTAACCAAGGACCAGACTCATTGTATTTTGAAAACTCAAATTTGTATGATGGTTGAGCAACCACACTATCTACTGAAACGAGTTTAGATGGACTTCCTGAGTCGAAGAAAGATGAGTTGAATGATAATGGAGATATTGATTCTAAAGTTTGATTTATATCAAAATAAACTGTTAATTCTTGTGTAATTTCGTCGTAACTCTTAACTATCGGTGAATTACTACTTCCCCCAAGAGTATCTCCTTCATTAAACAAATATTTCGCAGTAACAAAACTAATAGCATCACCGTTGAAATGATTTTCGCGGATAGTGTTATTAAAAGATCTAGTTACTGTTAAAGTTTTGTTGATATTACTTACAGAATCTACTCTAATATTTTCTTGATTAATCTTGATAACATCACCAGATGAGAAGTTTCTGATATCAGAAACTCTCAGAATGGTATTATTCTTGCCAAAACCAACGTGAGTAACTTCCAAGAATAAGTATGATTGACTTAAAGACCCAGATAATCTGTTTAAGCTAGTGTTAGATACTGTTAAAATATCTCCAATCTGATAACCAGATCCTTTAGTCGTTATTACAACGCCATTTTCACTAACTCTACCATTTGATACAGTTATAGTTGCTTTTGCATTACCAGGAGCTCCTGGACCACCTACGTGAGATTTTTCTGGTGTTGTCAATAAACCATTTTCATCTCTTGTTTTAGTTTGATCTGAGAAAATCAATTCCACATTTGTGAATGTAGCAGAACCAGCATTAGCGTAGTCCTCCCCACTATTCAACCTCTTCACGGTGCCTATACCAGTGTCACTGACTGCAGTATTAATTACTGGTGGGAAAAGTTTAATAGTTTGATAAATTCTCTTTCTAACATAGTAATTAGTAGTAGTTTCGGTATCATCAGGAATAATATCAATAGTAACTTTATCATTTAATGTTAAATTATGGTCTTCATCAGTAGTCACTAAAGAAATATTATTGTTGATAGAGAATATTTCTATATTTTTACTCAATTCATCTATTTGAAAAATTCTGCTTCCAATAGTGTCGTCAATTATTTCACTTTTTAGATAAAAATCTCTGGATGTGATAAAATTGCCATCGTCAACTTTAACTTTTAAGGTATTTCCAGATATTACTTGCTCTAATATAGTGCCTCTAGCTATTTCACTTGTTGCTACAACGCCAAAAGAAGAAGAATTGATTAAAGATACTGGAGATCCATTTTGTGTTTCTGATATTTGGAAATTGCTACTGGAAGCATTTATTACATAGTAAATCTTATTCTCGATAATACCATTGGATGACCTAGCAAATGAGATTCCATCACCATTAGTAAATGGATTGAATGCGACTCGTAAAGTATTAGTCGTAATTGATAATATTACTACTTCTTTGCCACTAGTTAATCTGACAAAAGCATCTTTAGTATAGAAAGATTCTGTATCGACAATTAAATTCAATACGCGTACGGAAGAATTTAATTTATTGATAGTATCAAAATTTCCAGATATATTTCTTAAAACAAATGTATCTGCAGAAAAAATGTTTCCTACAACTTCTCCTGATGCATTTGTGCCTTCTTGAGTTATAATAGATTGGTTGAAGAAGTATACTGGTTTTTTTGAAACTATTTTAGCAGCTTTTGTCTCTTTGGATTCTATTGATAAAATATTTTTACCTTTCAATTTAGAAACTTCGGCTATTAAACCAAATCCAGAAGTTTGGTCATTATTAATGTATAATTTATTTCCTATTGAGAAATTAGATGGACTATCTTCTACTGTGCATAACGTAATATTACCTTCTGTGGTAGATTCTACGATTACATTAGCATTAATCCCGTTTGCTGGGGTATCTTGAGTTTTTAATCTTCTTGATTTTGATGGAATGTTATTTTGATTAATTTTTGCCACATAATTAGATTCTACTGGTATCGAGTAAAATCTTTCTCCAATAATATATGGGAATACTGGAGTGTTAGTGGAATCAACCGTTACGAAATATGCATAAGTGCCATTTGGATAATCTGGAGTTACGCAATATCTACCATTGTTTTCGTCCAAACTACCAAATCTATGTTGATAACGATAATCTTCTGTGAAACTTCCTAGGGGATAATCTGATAGATTTGGTCCACCGTCTCTAGATGTTTTTAATCTATAACTAGATGTCATTCTAGATATAGATGAATTTGGATTCAGTGGATTTTCGTAAGCATATGGACCATAGATGGGATTGCCATCATATGCATACCCAAGAATAGGTGAATGCTTGGATGCATCATTATCCAACAAAAGATTTCTTAATGCTACTGGATTTGCTACATGTGCATAACCATATCCGAAAGATTTTTCAATATTTTCAAATAAATATCCGTTATTGTTATCTAACTTTGGTATACCAATTCTATTCTTTAATCTATCATATCTATTATTTTTCCATCTCTTTACGAATGCGGATGCAGTAGCATCTCTTCCGATAGGAATTACTTCTACACTAATATTTTCTTGAGTGTAAAACTTGCCTTCACTGATTTTATTAAATCCAATTAACTTACCATCTGTTGAAATAATTGAAGTATATTCAGCTAATCTACCATTATTAGTTCTATCTTTGATAAAAATTAATGGGGGGGTTGAATAATATTCTCCTGGATTAACAATTGTAAGCTTAGTTACTTTGTCTTTAGTGACAGTTGCCGACACTTGAGCGCCTCTACCAGAAGTTATAGTTACGCTTGGATTTCTCTCAAATTTTTCACCAGGATTAATTACTTCGATTCTTTCTAACACTTCTCCAGAAAGAATTGCTCTTGCCTTTGCTTCCTTGTCACCCTCTATCAAGACGTATGGTGGATTTTTATATCCTTTACCCTTATTTGTTACATTAATAGTCTCTACGCCACCAAAAATCACATCTTGACTATCATAGTCTTTATATCCATATGCTAAAACGCCATTCAAGAAAATACCAATGTCTCTAGTTGGAGTTGGATATAACTCAGTATTTCTTATTGCTTCTTTTCTAATTAATTTAAGATTCTTCTGATCAGAAGGTGTCAATGTAACAAAATTGCCAATATTATAGGATGGCAATCCAGAAGATGCAATGTAGTAGTATTGATCGTCTTCGTAAATAGCTGATATGTCAGTCAATACTTCTTCTAGTCCAGAAATATTGCTACCAGTAGTATCACTATTCAACAACCATCTAACAGATGAAGATAATTTATTGTATATAACTGGATTTCTAGTTTCAAATCCAGAATCACTTATTTGTATTTCATCGCCTTCGGTTGAATATGGTTGACCAGAAGAAACAGACACTCCATATAAAACACCATAACATAAAAATGAAACATTTTTCTCAATACCATCTTCTACATATTTTGCAGAAAGATTACTGTAATTTAATACCTGAGTATTTTTAGGATAATCGCCACTAATGGCGCTATTTCCTCCAGACCTACTATCAATAACAAATTGATTGACATTCTTATCTTTAAATGTGAATGTCTCAGATCCTATTCTTATCTTTCCCTTGACATTTTTCCAACCAGAAGTGGAAAAAACATTAATTCTATTATCTGTAGAAGAAGATGGGAGTAATCTTTTGGTCAAAAATGTCTTTTGTGCTACAGAAAACTCTCCAACAACTGTTTCTGGAGCTAAAATGACTTCATAAATGCTTTCGCCATCAAAATTGCCAAGAAAATTAACATTATCAATAATTGCAAATGCATTTTTTACGGAAGAATTATATACATCTTCCTCTTGATATAATTTTTCGCCAATTACTTTAAAAGGATCACCAGATATTACTTTTACACGAAGAGATAATTTATTAATCCAATCCGATGTTGAAGATTTTAACGTATTATCCTTTGGATAATAAATTTCTGGAATATCTAACCCATCTTGAGTTATTAATGAGTTGAATATGAATTTTATAGACTGCTCAGTGCCTTTAGACCTATAAAATTGCTTAATATTCTTAATTAGTGTTCTTTTATCAATCTCTTTTTTTAAAGATTCTTCGGGGAAAGATGCGAGGTATTGTGTTTCGTAATTTTTAACAAAAGCATATAAAAATAGATTGCTAATGTTGTATATTTGAGCACCAGAAAGATGATTTACTCCATTACCATAATTACCGACTTTATATGTCGATGTATTATATAAATCACCTAGTTTTGTAGTGCCACTAACATTTCTAACACATCCAATGAATGAATTAGCTGTTTTTTCAGCATAAAATATTACTTCATCATCAATCATCACATATCCATTCTTTTCTGGGAATGCATAAGTGTCTTCGACAAATATTACTGTATCGGAATCTAATACATTAGAAGTAATATGAGTATATTCTGATAAAATTTTTTTTTCGTAAGTATCAATGTCAGCATAATTAGATAGATTGTTAATAATATCTAAAGATTGCCCAGTTAACTCCAAATGCTCATAGTATTTCTGTATAAATGCAGAAAACTTTGGATATTCGGTTGAAATAAATTCTGGTAGTTGATTATCAACTAAAGTAGAAATTCTTTTCTTAGCTACCGACATTTAACTACTCTTGAATGATTGTGAATTTACTTTTTGTGATATCTACATCTAAAAACATTTCTCTAGTAGATACGATATCATTAATTAATGGATTGACGCGAATCTCGATTTTATCATCATTGAAACTTCCTTTGATAATAGTCAAATCATACATCATTATTTCGCCCTTTCCATAATTAACTTTACCTAGATTTGAGTTAACTACTACCTTTTCACCAGTTATACTATCTAATTTATACAAAACTAATTTGCCTTGTCTATCTTCTATAAAAACGGTGTCTAGAGGAAACTCTCTTACAGTAAAACCAGTACTGGTGATAGATGGTTCATCATCTTGAATGAAAGGATTCTTAAAGCATATTTCATAATAAAACTTTGAATTTAATGCAGGATAGAAATCCTTACGCATAGTTATAGTAGTCAAGTTTGACTTGATAGAAGCGTCAGAATCGTCAATAACACCAACAAACTTACTGTAACGGAATTTGCCATTAAATTTTTCTGTATCTGATAATTGTATATAATCTTCAATATTCTTGATTGCTAATTCTTTTATTTTATCTGACTTATATGTAGTGAGAGTAGTGTCATAGTATATTTTTGAATCCATCTCAACATATAATATTGATGGGTCTACAACTCGTGGAGTAACTGAAGCAACTGCGTATTTTTTGAGTGCTTTTTCAATTTCTTTTTTAGTAAATGAAGTCAGATAAGTTGCATACTTAGGTTTGATGACAATTTTAACAACACCATACTCAGGGGGGTCATCTTCTTCTCCTCCGAATGCTGTTATATCAGCTACTGAAGGATATACACTCCTCACAATTGCTCTATAATCTTCGCTAGTTACTGCTCTATCTTGCGTAGCATAATTCTTTGCGGCATTGAATTTGATTCTATCGATAGATTCTGAGAATTCACCGCCAGAAGAAGGTGATACAGTAATTAAATTTGTAATCGTTAAGTTATAATTATTGGATAACGTGTCAGTGGAGTTTAAATCTTCAACAATTGCACTAAAAGTAAATACTCTTGCTCCATTTGTTTCTGGACCTGGAGTAACCAAATATGAAATTTCTACATATTCGCCATTTTCAAGTTTCCTCCCAAATACACCATCTCCAAACTGTAATTCATAATTTTCGTCTTCGATTTCAGTTAGAAAGAATACTTTACTTTCGGGATTAACATTTAAAATATTTTCTGCATAATCATAAGTATCAAAATACCCATTTGGGTAAGATTGTGTAGATTTAAATACTCTGACTTTAATTGTATTTGTATCTACGTTTACATTTTTAATTAAAAATCTTTGATTTCTTAAAGAATTGTTAACTACATGATAATCAGTGATTATATTACCAGAATAAATTTCTAAATTGCTGAAAGAAGCAACACCATTATTCACCGTTGCCCTTGCATCTTCTAAAATACTGTATTGATACGCAGAATTTTCAAAAAACGATGAAAATGCGGATCCTCTTCGTATAACAACAGTATTCGGTTTATTTTCAGAAATGTAAGTTAATTCTAGGTTTACAACTGCTTTTGATGCTGTAGCAGATTTAGGTCTGTATCCTAATTGCTTAGCTATTGCTACAACATTGTCACGTAAAGTTGCTGAACTTAAAAACATTTCATTCACCACCATGTTGGTGTTGAATGCAGTATAATAAGTATTGTATGCTAACAGATCAATCAAAGCACTAAGAGCACTTCCTTCAAAATCATAGTCAGTAAACTCTGATTGCGCTCTTAGATACTCTCTGAGCGAAGTTTTAATGTTATTAAAATCTAATTGATTTAACTGAGAGTATGGCATTGATTATCTCGTTCTTTGTAGAATAAATTCTGTAGATAATGGAGAATTTAAACTTTCTCTACCTATAATTTCAAATTCAATGTAGACTTCATAACTGTTTGTGTCAAAATTTGGAGTTACTTCTACTTGAAGTAAATTAACTCGTGGCTCATATCTTTCAATTACAAGTCTAATTTCATCCTGAAGACTAGATGAGGTTGCGTAATCTAGTAATTCAAATAACAAATCTGCTATTCTAGTACCAAGTAATGAGTTAAATGGTCTTTCACCTGGCTTTGTTAATACTAAATTTTGCAAAGCATTTTTAATGGCAGTTTCATTTTTAACCACCACCAAATCTTTTGTATTTGGGTGTGCCCCAAAGGCAACACTTATGTCTTTAAAAGTTTGAAAGGTGGGCATGAATACACCACTACTAGTCCAAAGTATTTATCAGACTAATGACGGAGTTTCTTGCCCACCAGAGGTTTTATGTCGGAGACCCGCTCATAACCATTCTACATAGTCATCAAACCCATCTTTACCACCACACCACTTTTCCATGCGGTTTTCAGGGATTTTATACTTCTGCATATGTGCTTTTCTCAGTAATGCATCACTTCTGGGGTCTGTAATAAGCACAGAAGTGCCGAAATCCTTCTGCATCATCGAAGGCACATTATCTGGAATTGGTTTGTTAGCCATCTGTTTGCTCCATAAGGGTTAAACAGAACTTTTAGAGGGGTTGCTATCCCTGTTTTTTCACTAAATCGTAGTCATCACCGAGAATTTCGCGCATATAATCGTCATCCCAGTAGTCATAATATTTGATATTACTCAGAATTTTGCGGAATTGTCTCAATTTTGCTTTAGGCTGCGCTAAAATTAGGTTGTAAAGTCCGTTGTTACTCTGAATTTCGCCAACAAAACTGATTTTTTCCGCACAATCTTCAAAAAACTCCCAATCTTCCCATATTTTGTTGTAAGATTCGACCCATTCTAGTATATCTTCAACGCTGTGATAATCTTCTACAATAAAAATGACGACATCGTAACCTTCAATAGGCTCGATATCGTCAATTTGACACTCTACAATTTTATATTTTGCGGTCGAGGCATAGGGACAGACTGCAAAACCACCCAATTCTGGGCGTAGTATCGATACTTTGTGTATCCATTCCCTAATATGTGCCTCTTTATTCATTAATTCCCTTGACCACGATAACGCTTTTTGCGTCCATTACGTGCAGTAGCAGCAAGATTTGTATTTTTACTGCGCCCTTGACGAGTGCATTTGGGTTTTCCTGGAATATAACTGGACTTATTAAAACTAGGAGACTTTGCCATACAGTTTAAACAACTAAAGATATTATACCACAGATTAATCAGTCTGCCAAGACATCTTGAGATCCAGTAGAAATTTGCCCTAGGTCTGCAGAGTCGCCAATTCTTGCTAATGGTCTTCCATTTACAAATACTTTTGTGCTTCCTATGTTAACTTTTTGCCCTAGGTGGGGTATACAAGGTGGTATAGGAGGACTAGCAGGATTTGTAATTGTATGTGGACTTAACTGTGTATCTTTTAATGCTGCTAATTTGCCATTAATAAACACATTCGTAGCACTTCCTAGCGTAGAGATAGTAGTAGTCGTATCACATCTGTGACCAGTATTTACAGTGTCTCCGACTCTTGCAACTCCTGGCATATTTCTAATTGATTCTCTAATTTATTTAGACGATTATATAAGACATCCAATGCTGTAGGTAAACTTTTATAGTCTTCTCCAGGTGGTCGATATTCCAAAATAAAAGGATCAGGAATCTTCGCCATCCTCTTCTCTAAGTAGTTGAGCCTCTCTGAGAAATTCTCTAGCAGTTTCAATATCTCGCTCAACTTCTGATCCGTCGTCTGATACATCACTTCCTCCAAAACTACTTGTATCACTATAAATCACTTCACCATTTTCTTTTCTTTCTATAGAAATCATATCACCTGAATCTTGTAACCCAGAATACCATTTATCTGCAGCATCTAGCATATAATCTGCAACTGCATCAAAATCATTAAAAGAAAGATTTTCAATAACCTTTCCATCTTTACCAACAATTTTAAATCCAAATTCAGTCATTTTACTCAAAGCAATAATTATTCTTTTCTTAACATAATGCTATCGTCATCTGAATATTCCCATTTTAAAACGTCACCTTCAACCCAACCTAAAGAATCTAACAGATCTTCGGGAATGGGCATAATATACTCATCATTTAAATCATCATATTCAATTTGACTCACAAACTTCATAGTTCATCCTCTACTGGTTGATTTGTATCAAAATCAGGAATAATGACTTCGCATTCTAATGTAGAGGTTTTCTTAGCTTCGTTTACTTTTGTCTTCGCACTAAAGACTTTTGCTTCTCTCTTAATAGCTGACCAAGAGCCTGATTCGGTCATGTATACTTTACCACCTGTAAGAATTTTAGATGGATTGGTTGCTCTTAAAATGTAATCCATATTTTTAGTCTACGTATGTTATGAAATCTTTGGGAGTTTTGCGTTCTGGCAATTGCACAGACTCGTTATATTCATTCCGAGATCTAATCAAATCTGCTGCTCTATATAGGGCCGCGGATACTTCCACTCTTTTGTCATTCATTGCAAATGCTTGACAAATCTTCTCACATTCGCGCCTTTCAAATTCTTCCGCTGCTTTTATATATTCAATAAATCCGACCTTCTCGGCAATCTCGTATAAGTCCTGTTTAGTCATGGTGAAATAATAAAGATAATTTATATATGCTTGACAGGTGTTTCAGTTCTGTGCTATTTGTGATTGTGCCCCCTACTGTAATTAACACACAGGGTTATGAACACAACTCCTCTAAAAAGTCCTGTAAGGAGAGTGTTGTGGATCTTTTTCTATTCTCTGTGCGACGCACGACGGGTGACTGCACCCCATAAAATTCTTCCGAGTTCTTTTGAAGTCATCAGAATATACCCCACTTGCTCTCTTAGCGTTGTTTGAGTTGGTGGGGTTTTTTTGAGAATTTTTTCTGGGAAAAATTTTTTAAATGAAAGCGTTATCATGAGAGCGTTTTCAAAGTTTTGTAGGTTAATAGTATCTATCAATTTTCCTTTTCGCTCGGCCGCCCCTAGTACAAACAAACGCCCCCCGACCACTGCCGAGGGGCGCTGAGGTGTGCTAGGATGGGCGACTGCCTCAGAAGTTGCAGGCGAGGCGCTCGGTGTCCCACATGCCAGCGGCACGGTCAGCAGCAGCAGCACGGCGATCTGCTCGTGCCTGAGCAGCGAAGCGGGCAGCGTTGGCGATCTTGTCGCCTGTCCACTGCCTGCCCAGTCCCACCACGGGGGTGATGGTGAAGGCGCGTCCGCTGCCTGCCGACCCGTTGACGGGGCAGGTGCCCTTCAGGCATCCGTCGCCGTTGGCGATCTGTCCTTTGGTCTGGCGTGAGTTGGGGCGAAGCATGGTAGGTCTGTTGTGTGGTCTTAGTATAGCACCCCCCCAGGGGGAGGGGGGGGGTCAGTCCCCCAGAACCCAGGTCGCCAAGTTCGCCTGCGTCGAGTCGCTGATTCATCAGTGCCCACCACGGGGAGTCGATGAAGGCGTCGAGCAAACCCTGGTGGTGGATGAAGCGGAGACCCTCCAACCAGGAGACGGTGCCATCCCACTCAGCAGAGGCGAGGAAGTCATCCCACAGGGTCACGTCGTTGGTCATCGGTCGGTTTCTTGGTTTACTCAGGAATTGTAGCACAGGATGGGGGGGGCGGTGCCCCTAGTCTTCAAACGTGGGGAGGGCAGCGAGCGCCTCTGCAGCGTAGCGGTCAGCGTGGGCACCTGCGAGCCAGGATGCCTCAACAGTGATGGGCACCTGCCGACCCATGGTCTGCTGTGCGTCGTCAGTGGGGCGACCTGCCCACACGATCTGGCGGGTGCTCAGGTCAGAGGCGGGGGTGAGAATCATGGTAGGGTAGCGATGGGGTAGGGGGGGGGGGCACCCCCTCAGTCGGTCGCTGATGTTCCAGGTGCCCCAGGTGCCGCCGTTGGCGTGAGCGTCGCGGGTCTCGATTGCCTGCAGGCGCTCGGCGCTGGTGTAGCGATTCCACAGGTCGAGGTCGGTGCTCTGGTAGCAGTCAGACCAGATGCGGTTGGCGGTTTCGAGGGTCATGGTCATGGGTCGTTTCGTTTCGATGGAATCAGTCTACAGGGTCAGGGCATCTCGCAGGCGCCAGGGAGGACACTGTTGTAGGTGTCACAGCGGCGCTCGGTGGCGGCGTTGACGCTCTGCACAGTATCGGCGGCGAAGGAAACGGCGGCGCTGCCTGCTGCCATGATCGGACCGTAGAAGGCGGCACCGAGAATCAGGAGGGCGATGGTCTTGAGCATGGGTCGTCTCGTGTGGTTGATGCTGTTAGTCTACAGGGTCGTGGTCGGGTTGGGGGCGGCCGCGGCCACCCCGTCGATTGTCACATGCCGTTGAGGAAGTCTGCCATCGCTTCCTGGTACTCGTCGTAGGTCTTGAAGCGGTCAGCGAAGCAAGCGGGCACCTTGCCATCGAACTTCTGGGGCTCGGGCAGGTCGCGTCCCTTGGCGAGGATCTGGGCTTCGTAGACGTTGGGGTTGTAGCGGGTCATGGTCTCGTGTGTGTTGATGTGGTTAGTCTAGAGGGTCAGGCGAGGGATGGGGGGCAGTAGGGTGCCACCCCCTCAGGTGTCACAGGTCTGCCATCATCTGATTCATCTCCACGTCGCAGATCTTGGAGTCGTCCCACGCTACGCCGTCAGGGGTCTGCCCGAGCATCCGCCCGATCTGTCCCTCCATCATGCAGCGCACGAACTTCTGCCACGGGGTCTCGTCAGCACCGCAGAAGGTCACGCACGCCTTAGCGGTATTGTAGAGGAACTCGTCATTCTGCATCCAGAGGGAAGCGTTCCAGGTTTCGTAGTTTGCCCAACCGTTGTAGGTCGTCATGGGTTGTCTCGTTTGGTTGATGCTGTTAGTATGGCACCCCTTGATGGGGTTTGGGGCGATTGGTGGACAGTGCCTCAACTGTCACAGGATCTGCAGGTCGTCAAGGATGACCCCATCCTTCCGAATCTCAGCGTAGACGAACTCGTCTGCCTTGATGGCGAGCAGGCGCTGC
>Ga0194133_10002026_pt1 | contig 32751 bp, 32 predicted proteins | sample TA2KigOf40mmetaG_FD_155448 | JGI IMG/M metagenome (GOLD analysis project Ga0194133, IMG submission 155448) | Freshwater microbial communities from Lake Tanganyika, Tanzania - TA2015055 Kigoma Offshore 40m | ecosystem: Environmental > Aquatic > Freshwater > Lake | place: Tanzania: Lake...
GATGGTTCATCTGCGAGATAGCGGAGGATTTCCTCTTGAGTCTCTTCCGGGATTTCCTGCAGCTCGCGAAGTACGACTAGGCGCTCCTGACCAAAAAGAGAGGGCGCGGTCTCATTGGAAAAATCACCAGGTGCTAATTCGCCACCATCGAGTGTGACCTTCTCTGCGCCGACCGCTTCGCTCTCTATCTTTCGCAGCGCGCGATCAGCAAGTACCTCCTCGCTCCCAAAGAGTAGGTAAGTTGCCATCACGCCCCCGTCCGACTCACACTCATTCCGCCCATAGCGTAGGTGGCGCAGCCACCACCACGAGGTTACCTCCTCGCTTAGCCAGCGCAAGGCTTCGATCTCGGTCTGTTCGATAGACCGCGCCATATTTGCCATATAACTCGAGGGCCGATGGGCTCGGATGTCCATGAGGATTTTCGCTTCCCACGCTAAAGATGCTCACTCGCGGGCGGAGCAACGCTATTAACTCCGGATCTTGAAGGGCAGATCCATGATGAATCCCCTTCATCACATCAATAGGAGTCCGCTCCCACAACGCGCTGGGAGGCAATCTTCGCAACGTTTTCAACGCGCGATCTTGACCTTCAAGTTCCAAGTCTCCGGCAGCAAAGAGCGTTACCCCTCGAACATTTGCCAAAATGGAGATACTCGAATCATTGGGCGAGGTATCGTCGCTTGCGGCAATTACTTGGATAGCGATATCAGTTGTGAGAAATCGCTCGCCCACTCGCGGCGTGCGGGTAGGTATCGACCCCAGAAGCTCGCGCACCCGCGACACCTCTTCTTCAGGCACTTCCGTCGGCGATATCCACACCCCATCTACCACCCTGCCGCGAAGCGCGCCGCTTAACCCAGAGACATGGTCGGCATGAAAATGAGTAAGAACTAAAAGGTCTATATGAGTAATGCGAAGTAATCGTAAACAGCGATCAATTGCTCGAGGTTCAGGTCCGACATCAATCACGATTGCTTGGTTGCTTTGCGACTTGATGACAAGTCCATCCCCTTGCCCAACATCACATTGGAAGATCTGCCAATCTCGAGGAATCCAGCCGTAGACATATGGCGAGAAGGTAAGCGCGATTTGGCTTAGTAGCAAAGTTATTGGTACGAGTATCAACAAACGCTTGCGACTCTTGACGATGAAAAGAATCAATGCCACAACAAGCAGCGTTGCCATTGAACCAATCCATGATTGTGGCCATTTCAATGCGGCAAATGGGAGCGCTGATAACGAGCGCGCAATCATGGTGATCCAGAGCGCAAAAGGAGTAATCGCCCATCCAATGAGCGCGCCTACACTGGTGCTAAGTGGCGAGAGCACCATCAGCGCTACGCCGCAAACGGTGATTATGGCAATCACTGGTGCGACGAGAAAGTTGGCCAGGATTGAGATCACGCTTAGCTCGCCAGAGAGCAGAACGACAATCGGCAAGCAGAATGTCGTTGCCGCAATGGGTATCGCTAGCGCCTGTGCAAGCAGATCAGGTAAGCCTCGAGCGGTCAAGTGTTTTTCAATTACCGGAGCAAGAAAAAGAAGGCCCGAAGTGGCAAACACCGAGAGCGCAAATCCAGCATCACGAACATAAAATGGATTGATTAACAGTAAAAGCCCAATTGCGCTCGCCAGCGCAGGAATAGGTGAAGAACGAATCCCTTGCGATTTCGCGAACAAAAGAACTCCGGTCATCACTGCGGCCCGAAGTACTGATGAGCTAGGTCGAACGAGAAAGATAAAAAGAAGGAGGAATACTCCAATTCCTATCCAGAGCGCTCGTCCTCGAATCCGCAACCGTCGACCGACAGCGAGAAGTAATGCGGCCACGATTGCAAAATTTGCCCCGCTTACTGCAGTCAAATGGGTAAGCCCACTTCGACGCATCGCAGCGGTTAACTCTGGGCTCTGTCCGGAGCGATCACCAATGACCAACCCAGGTATCAGCGCCCGCGCATCACTTGGCAAACTCGCGAGCGAGGCATTGATGTCCCGCCGGATTGCGCTACTCCACCGCCAAATCCATGGTGCACTAGCAATACTTTGAATCTCTCCGACTTGAGTCAATGAGGCAGCAACGCTCGAATAGCCAGGAAAAACCTTTATTCGTGCAAGTACTTCGATCCGCTCACCTGGAATCCGATCTTTCAGCTCAATGTCGCCATATAGAAGCAACGGAACTTTGATATCAATTCCATCAATTGAGCTACTGCGTACCTCAACGAGATAGCGATCACCTAATCTAAAGTCACCACGTACTTGACCATGAATCTCTCGAACATCACTCGACACTCGCAGATTAGCAGTGACAACCTCGCCGACTCGTTGCGAGAAAAAATCTCGCTGTAGAGCGCTCTGATGTAGCGAGAGTGCAACTGCACCCACTAACGAGGCTACGAGAAACGTTGAAAGTAATCTACGGCGAGATACCCAACTTAAAACCAGAATTACTGACAAAAGAAGCGTTTGATATTTACCATTTACGCCGAAGAGCAGCGATTGCAAGAATGCTCCGCACCAAATACCCGCCGCCGGAAAGAGGAGGCGAAAATCTCGCTTCACACGGTGACAAAACTCTGCAGTTCACCAAATTTCGCTGGACCGATACCTGAGACTTTTCGCAGTTCATCAACTGAACTGAAATTTCCATTCTCATTTCGATAGGCGATGATTCTCTTGGCTAACACAGGGCCAACTCCAGGCAACCCATCTAACTCACTCTCGGATGCCCGATTGAGATTTAGTTTCCCCCCGCCAGTGCTTGATGGAATTGCACCGCCTGTTGGTGAAAAATTCTGATCTACTCCAGCGACAAAGAGTTGCTCACCATCTTCGAGAAAACGAGCGAGGTTAACGGATGAGGTACTCACCCCCTTGCGCACGCCACCTGCTGCCTTGATGGCATCTCCCACCCGCGAGCCAAGCGGAACCTCATAGAGCCCTGGGTTCACAACTTCTCCTTGAACATCTATGACAAGTGGCGCAGTTGTTGATGAAGGTTCGCTATTTGCTTGAGGTGTCGCTGCAATGACATCTGCAGCAGGGCGAGCCTGTGCCGAGAGAAGCAGCAATACTGAGAGCGCTAGCGCAACTATTCCGAGAAACATCAGCGCTCTCTTCTGGATGCTAGAGAGGGAAACTTGCGCATTAGCGAGCAGACCAGGTGAGGGAAGAGGGATTCTGTATTTTCGTGGGCTTTCTGCAATGCGCTCAATAATCTGCGGATCAAGGGGTGGCATTGCGACAGCATAAAAAAGAGAGGCAGAGGTAACGATCCGCAGGCACGCTAGTTGTGAATAAAGAGGTAACTCACCTTAGATTCGTGGCGAGATGACTACCGCAATGGCTCCCGGACCGACATGGGCTCCCACCACCGCGCCCACTTCGGTGATTACCACCTGGCCAACCCCCGATAGGACGCCCCTTAAGTCAGTAGCAAACTTATTGGCAAGTTCTGCTGCACCGAGATGATGCACGGCAACATCCACTGCTCGATTCTTTGTTGCCTCTAGCGCCATCTCCTCCAATCGCTTAATTGCTCCTGCCTGAGTCCGAACCCGCTCTTGCGCAACAACGTGGCCATCTTCAACGGTGAGAATTGGTTTGATGGCAAGCGCAGTAGCCAGCAGTGAAGCGCCACGACTAATCCGACCGCTCCGACGAAGGTTCTCAAGTTTTGCCACGGAGAAGAAGATATTTGTCGAAGCAATCCGGCGTTTCGCAACTTCTACTACCTCGATACCACTCATACCTTCATCTGCTGCTAGCGCAGATGCAATAACGCCATACCCCATCGCCATCCCTACCGTTCGTGAATCAAGTACATGGACTGGGATTGATGCATCTTTAGCAGCCAGTGATGCTGCTTCACTTGTTCCGGACATCGATGAAGAGATATGAATGCTCACAATCTCCATCGCCCCCTCTTGAGCTAACTTCTGATAGAGGTATGCAAATCGCTCTGGACTCGGGCGCGAAGTTGTCGCAAGTTCTCCCTTACGGAGCGCCTCTAACACTTGAACAGCGCTTGGATCAGCTTCGTCATAGACGGCGTTATTCCATTGCACATTTAAGGGAACTACGAAAATCCCAAGTTTCCTCACTAAGTCTGCGGGAATATAAGAGGTGGAATCGGTAACTATTGCTACCCGCGCCATTGGCCTCACCCCTCTATAACTATCCCTGAATAACTATATTCACAAGCTTTGGTGCGCGCGCGATGACTTTGATGATGTTCTTGCCGGTCAGAGCCTCGCGTACCGAGGGATCGGCCAGCGCCAACTCTTCAAATTGCGCATCGGTAATCTCCGGGTCAATGTCAATCCGTGTTTTGATCTTTCCATTTATCTGCACCACGGCCGTAACGCTCTCTGCTTTCACAAGTGTTGGATCGACAGTAGGCCAACCTGCTAACGCAACGCTTGGCGTGTGACCTAACCGCTCCCACATCTCTTCAGCGGTGAATGGAGCAACGAGCGAGAGCATGATTGCAACTGCTTCTGTGGCCTCACGAACTGCCGGATCTGCCGGTCCGCAACCGCTATCGATTGCTTTACGGGTTGCATTCACTAACTCCATCATTCGTGCAACTGCAACATTGAATCGAAAAGATTCTACGGCGAACGCGCCATCGTGAAGAGCCTTATGAGTAGCGCGACGGAGCGCGCTATCTCCCTTACTAAAATCAACTCCAGGTGGAGATGTGACATCACCTGCCAAGCGCCAAGCGCGCGAGAGAAACTTGACCGATCCCGAAGGTGAGACATCGGCCCAATCAACATCATCTTCTGGTGGCCCGGCAAAGACCATTGTTAAGCGGATTGCATCAACACCGTGGTTTCCTAATTCATCAGAGAGACGTACGAGGTTGCCTCGACTCTTACTCATTGCCGATCCAGCCATGACGACCATGCCTTGGTTGAGCAATCGAGTGAACGGCTCGGTGAAATCTAATAGACCCATGTCGTGGAGCGCCTTGGTGAAAAATCGACTATAGAGCAGGTGCAAGATCGCATGGGTTACGCCCCCCACATATTGGTCGACTGGAAGCCAGGTCTTCACATCCTCATCATTAAAAGCACGAGCGCTCTCATTTGGGCTGGCATATCGCAAGAAGTACCACGACGAATCAACGAAGGTATCCATCGTGTCTGCATCTCGCTGCGCGCTTGCACCACAGCGAGGACATGGCACATTTATCCAATTGCTTGCCGCACCTAAAGGTGATTTTCCTTTTGGTGAGAGATCAAGAGAGCCTGCTGGAGGAAGCTTGACCGGCAGTTCACTCTCGGGAACAGGCACCTCTCCGCATTTCGCACAATGCACAATAGGAATTGGTGTTCCCCAATAACGCTGCCGTGAAATCAACCAATCTCGTAGACGATAGTTGCGAGCCGCTTTACCGAGACCATCACTCTCTAACTGCTTGATGATCGCGGCGATGGCCTTCTCTTTCGTTAGACCATTAAGCGCTCCCGAATTAATTAAGTTTCCGTCGCCACTTGTGGCAACTCCGGTAAGAGTTGGATCTTCCTCGCCGGTCTCCACTACAACTCGGACTGGCAACTTCATCGCTAGTGCGAAATCCAGATCGCGTTGGTCATGTGCTGGCACCGCCATGATTGCGCCGGTCCCATAGTCAGCCAATACATAATCACTGGCCCAAATCGGTAACTTCTCACCATTAACTGGGTTGATGGCATAGCGCTCTAAAAAGAGCCCAGTTTTAGGGCGATCTGTAGCCAAGCGATCGATATCGCTCGCTGATTTAACGCTCTCAAGATAGTGAGCGAACTTGGAAGCGACTTCGGGAGTACTTCTGGTTGCGAGTTCTTCTGCCAGCGCACTATCGGCAGCAACAACGAAGAATGTGGCGCCAAAGAGCGTATCTGGACGGGTCGTATAAATAGTTACCGGTTCGCTTCGACCCTCGATAGCGAACTGCACATTGGCGCCAGTAGAGCGTCCAATCCAATTCCGCTGCATCGTCAGAACTTTCTCAGGCCACTTTCCTTCTAGCTGCTCCATGTCATCCAGGAGTCGATCGGCATAGTCGGTGATCTTGAAGTACCACTGATTTAACTTCTTCTTAGTCACCTGAGTGTCGCAACGCTCACAAAGTCCGGCGACAACCTGTTCGTTGGCAAGAACTGTCTGACAACTTGGACACCAGTTGACCGCAGAATCTTTTCGGTAAGCCAAACCCTTCTCATAGAGTTTTAGGAAGATCCATTGATTCCATTTGTAGTACTCGGGGTCGCAGGTGTTAAAGGTTCGATCCCAATCGAAGGAGCATGCATAACGGCGCATCGATGCCTTCTGAACCGCGATGTTCTCGTATGTCCACGCTGCTGGGTCAACCCCACGTTTGATTGCGGCATTCTCCGCAGGCAATCCGAATGCATCCCAACCGATGGGGTGCATCACATTAAATCCTTTTTGCACCCAATAGCGAGCGATTACATCGCCTAGGGCATATGCCTCGGCATGGCCCATATGAAGATCCCCTGATGGATAGGGAAACATGTCAAGGACATACTTTTTTGGGCGCTTATCGTCAGGTCGACCGGAGCGAAACGGAGCTATCTCATCCCAAACTGGCAGCCACTTCTCCTGGACAGCCTGGATGTCGTAACTATCTCGTTCCTGCATGAACCTAAGGGTACCGGTTACCTAGTCGCGAACTAACTCCACGCGACGCCCGTGAGTTCACTGCTAATTTCCCAGAGTTTCTCCGCCAATCCTTGATCGTATGCAGCGCTACTTGCGCGCGTGAGTTTGGGATAGCCGCGCATCTCCAAGAAGCCATCAGGTCCAAGATAACTTCCACTTGGCAAGCCAGGGAATGTCGCAGCACAAATGATGGGAAGGGCGCCTTGTTTAGCGCTTTGCGCAAAGAGGGTATTAACTACAGCGCTGCCGCGTTCGGCCAACGCTTGATTCTTCATCTGTGGCCCGACTGCCTGAAGATTGGTTGCTGACCACCCAGGATGTGCCGCCATCGGTTGGATACGTTTCTTATTTGGTAATAGCCCTTGAGTTGATAATCGATGCAACTGCAGAGTGAAAAGTAAGTTAGCTAATTTACTTCGACCATAAGCGCTCCATGGTTGGTATTCACCACGCCCGTAACACTGATCGATAATCTTCTCTGCCTGGAACGAACCCATGCGATGAGCTTGACTCGATACTGTGACTACTCGCGCGCCATCGGTAAGCGCACTAAAGATAAGACCAGCAAAAGCAAAATGGCCGAGATGATTGGTGCCCATCTGCAACTCAAAACCATCTTCAGTATGGCGCAGCGGTGTAGCCATCACTCCAGCATTGAGTACCAGGATGTCGATAGGTGTTTTCACATTCTCCGCTGCACGCTTAATACTTTTAAGGCTGGTGAGATCTAATTCAAGAAGATCGATACTTCCCTCTGCACCAACGCGCAATTGTGGAACGAGCGCAGATGCTTTCGCGAGATTCCGAACCGCCATCGTGACTTCAGCACCGGCTGCGCTACATGCGCGGGCGACTTCTAGACCGAGCCCACTACTTGCACCGGTGACGAGAACTCGCTTGCCGACCAAAGATTCTGGCTTACGCCACTGCTTAGGAATAGTCGGAAGTGATGCCACGTGGAGCTGAGGGGACTTGAACCCCTGACCCCCTGCATGCCATGCAGGTGCGCTACCAGCTGCGCCACAGCCCCGAAACGCGAGAACTCTATCGCAAAGTTAACCGCTGGCTATTGGGAAGATTCCTGGCCAAGGATTGGCTCAGGCAAAACTCCAGAGTTATGTTCAATCAGTCGCCAGCGTGAGTTTCGCTCTTCGACGATAGACCAGGATGCGTTGGCCAATCCGCCAATTGCCACCCAATCGCTAATTGCCAATCCAAGAAGTGCTCCGATCACTCCGCGCGCAGCGCCCCCATGGGTTACCACCAACAAAGTCTGCCCCGTTGCACAATTACGAAGCCCTGTGTCGAGTGCGCTCATCATTCGCTTCACAACTTCGCTACGTCGTTCGCCATCTCCGCCAGCGGGAATATCGTCACCAGCGAACCAACGTGCAAGATTCTCACCATCGCTTGCCTCGATATCAGGGCCGGTCCGCCCCTCCCAACTTCCACAATGCGTCTCACGTAACTGTGGATCTGGGATAACTTTCAATTTCTTCACAGCGGCTACGGCAGCTGCAGTATCGAATGCGCGCTGTAAGTCGCTGGAGATAATGTGATCTATATCTTGGGTTCCTAAAATCGAAGCTGCGCGCGCGACCTGCGCGCGACCAATTGCATTGAGCGGAATATCGGTATGGCCCTGGAATCTATTCTCCACATTCCAGTCGGTCTGGCCGTGGCGCATGATGATGAGTCTTTTACCCATGGAGCTCAATCTTTGGGCAATCGCTCCATAGTTTCTCCAAAGCATAATACTCACGTACCTCTGGATGCTGGATATGAACGATGACATCGCCATAATCAAGGAGAATCCATTGCGATGAACCACCGGTGCCTTCACGATGAATTGGCTTCTCACCAACTTTATTGAGTTGCAATTGGATCTCCGTTGAGATTGCCTCTAGTTGAGGATCGTTAGCGCCAGTAACAATGAGAAATACATCTGCGAGTATCCCTTGGTTGGACAGATCTAGTGCCACGACATCTTTCGCTAATTTCTCCTCGGCTGCAGCGGCGGCCTTTTTAGTCAGAGAGATGCTCTCTGGTTTAAGCGCCATAGATTCGCTTTACATCATCGACGATTTCGACAGGAACAAAATTAGCAAGCTCCGCACCACTCTTAGCGGCGAGCCGGATTTCAGTTGACGAGATTGCAAACATTTCGGACTCAATCACGCTCACTCGCGCACCTGGAATCTCTTCTAAAGTGGTACCCGGTCGGAGTGCAACGACGATATGAATCATCGAAAGAAGCTCCTCGTATTCTCGCCACGTAGTAATTCCATTAAAGGCATCGCTACCAAGTAGTAGTACAAAATCTTCCGCAGGTTGCTCGTGAATAAATTCGCGGACCGAGTCTATGGTGTAAGTCGGACCACTTCGTTCGATTTCTTTTGTGGAGAGCTCGAATGCATCATTACCGGCAATCGCCCTAGATACTAAGTTCGCCCGCTCAATGGCTGTTCCCACTACTGCCGAACTTTTCTGCCATGGTGCACCTGCCGGGATAAAGAGGACTTTTTTTGCAATCTTTCGCGCAATAACTTCTGATGCCAGATGGAGATGTCCACGATGAATGGGGTCAAAGGTCCCGCCGAAGAGGGCAATAGGTAACTCTGGAGAGAGAATTAGTGATCCTTATCGATTCGCAGCGCTAGATAAAGGAGGAAGGTCAGGATGGCAAATGTCAGCACGCCAAAGAAGACTGGAGAGGCTGGAAGTTCGCGCCCTTCGGAGAGAATCAACATATCTTTATCCTAATCTATCGAGCCCAAAAGTTTCACAAATGCCGCTTCATCCAGTACCGGTACGCCTAGTTCCAGGGCCTTGTCATACTTTGATCCAGGGCTTTCTCCCACCACCACATAACTGGTTTTCTTAGAGACTGAACTTGCCGATTTGCCACCACGGCTGGTGATTGCCTCATCGGCTTCTTCACGGGTGAAGCCGGAGAGCGCTCCCGTCAAGACAAAAGTCATCCCGACAAATCGCTGATCCAGAACTTTCGCCTCTTCGACCATGATGACACCAGCGCGTTGCCAACTCTCAATGATTTCCCTGTGCCAATCAACCTCGAACCATTCGATAATTGCGTGAGCAATCGTTGGACCAATGCCCTCTACTGCAGAGAGCTCCTCCGCGCTCGCCTTACCCAACGCGGGAATGCTGCCAAATGCACGAACAAGTGATTGCGCAGCAGTAGGACCAACGTGGCGGATAGAGAGTGAGACCAATACTCGCCAAAGGGGCCTGCTTTTCGCCTGTTCTAAACCTTCGATGAATCGAGGTGCAATTGCGCTTGCACTCCCATCTTTCTTCATAAAGAACTCTGACTTCATTAGGTCATCAATGGAGATGGAAAAGAGGTCCCTCTCGTCTCGTACGATTCCATCATCGAGTAGCGCCTGCGCAGCCTCATAACCGAGCACATCTATATCTAACGCTGATCGCGAGCCGATATAGAAAAGACGTTCCCGAAGCTGTGCCGGACAACTTTGATTATTCGAGCAACGAATGTCCACATCGCCTTCGCTAATTGCCCGTAAAGGTGAACCGCACTCTGGACACTTAGTAGGCATTACGAATGCCCGCTCAGCTCCGGTCCGCTTTGACTTCACTGGTCCAAGCACCTCAGGAATTACATCGCCAGCCTTGCGAATCACTACGTAATCGCCAATCAGAATTCCTTTTCGTTCAACCTCTTCCTGATTGTGCAATGTGGCATTTGTAACGGTCGATCCAGCAACCTTCACTGGCTCCATATGAGCAAATGGCGTAACGCGTCCAGTACGACCAACGCTCACTTTGATATCAAGGAGCCGAGTGACTACCTCTTCTGGAGCAAACTTGTAGGCAATCGCCCACCGTGGTGCACGTGAAGTTGCACCCAACTTCTCCTGCTTCTCAAATTGATCAACTTTTACGACAACGCCATCAATCTCGTGGTCAAGGCTATGACGAGCACCATCAAACTTCGCAATATATTTCGTAACATCCTTCAACTCTCTAAAAGTCTCTACCCGGGAACTCACCGGCAATCCCCACTCCGCTAGCGCGCCATATACCTCCGATTGCGATTGGAAATTCCGACCAGCAATTGCGCCAACGCCATGTACCAGAAGTCGCAAAGGTCTACTCGCGGTGATCTTTGGATCCTTCTGACGCAACGAACCGGCAGCAGCATTACGCGGATTGGCAAAGGGAACCTTCCCGCTTTCAGCAATCCCGGCATTTAATTCATTAAATTCCGCGAGCGGGAAATAAATCTCGCCCCGAATCTCAATTGTCGAGGGAATATCTCTACCCTTTAATTGCAGAGGTACACCTTTGATGGTTTTTACATTGAGCGTCACATCTTCGCCGGTCTTACCATTACCCCGAGTGAGCGCTTTGGTCAGCTTTCCTTCTTGATAGAGGAGATTGATCGCGAGACCATCGATTTTCAATTCACAGAGCCACGTTGGCGCGGAGACTTCCTTCAGAACGCGCTCCGTCCAGGCTTCAAATTCTGCTCCATCAAAAACATTATCCAAACTCATCATGGATTTGAGATGGTCGCTCTGTTCGAATGTTGTCTCTAGGCCGCCGCCAACTTCGAGAGTGGGTGAATGTGGATCGCGTAATTCTGGATGAGCCTCTTCGAGCGCCACCAGTTCTCGCCATAACTTATCGAATTCAGAATCTGAGATAACTGGTTTATCTAAAACGTAATAGTAAAACTGATGTTCCCTAATCTGCTCGGCAAGAGCAGCCATCCTTAACCGCTCTGCGCTCACTATTGCGTCCTATCGATAGTGGCAGAACCAACTGCGCGATCACCCTCGTAAATCACTAGCGCCTGCCCAGGCGCTAATCCGAAGAGTGGAAGATCCAGTGATGCTGATAAACGCTGACCATCCCATCGGTAGGTGCATTGCGCTGGCATCCCATGTGCACGAACTTGAGCAAATCCGCGATGATCGCCATGAGGTGCAACTGGACCACACCACTTCACATCGACACCGGAAATCTCGGTGATGGCAAGATCCGCACGCGAGCCAACGACGACACGATTGTTTACCGGCTCAACTCGCAAGACATATCGCGCGCGACCATCTTCTGCTGGCACCGTCAAACCAAGGCCTCGCCGCTGCCCAACGGTGTAGGTGTAGGCGCCTTTATGGCTACCTAGAACTACACCTTCTTCATCGACTATTTCCCCAGTTTCGCTACCTAGGCGATCGCGTAACCAGCCAGCATTATCTCCCGACGGGACAAAACAAATGTCATGGCTATCTGGTTTTTGTGCGAGTGAGAATCCGCGCTCATGCGCTTCCTTACGCACATCACTCTTTACCGTATCGCCTAATGGAAAAAGGGCGCCAGAGAGCTGCTCTTGTGTAAGCACAGCGAGCACGTATGACTGATCCTTGCCTGGATCATCGGCTCGATAGAGCAACGGTCCGTTCTCACTATCAACGCGCTTTGCATAATGCCCAGTTGCTACAGCGTCATATCCCATTGCTCGCGCACGCTTAAGTACCGCTTCAAATTTAATCTTCTCGTTACAACGCAGACAAGGATTTGGAGTTTTCCCGTTGGAGTACTCTGAAAGAAAATTCTGCACTACACCTTCGTGAAACTCTTCGGCCATATCCCAGATATAAAAAGGGATTCCGATGATGTCTGCAGCACGCCTGGCATCATGCGAATCCTCGATAGTGCAACATCCGCGCGCACCTGATCGATATTTCTGTGGGTTAGCAGAGAGCGCTAGATGTACTCCGATGACCTCATGACCTGCATCTGCCATCCGAGCAGCAGCAACGGCGGAATCGACCCCGCCTGACATCGCTGCGATGACTTTCACTTCACACCCGCAGCTCTGGCTCGGGATACCACTTCGCCAATCACTGAAATTGCCCTGTCAATCTCGCTCTCGGTTGTTGTGGGGCCGATCGAAAATCGGATGGACGATCGAGCCACTTTAGGAGCCATCCCCATCGCTAGGAGGACATGGCTAGGTTGTGCGATTCCCGCGCTACATGCCGACCCGGTCGAACATTGCACTCCATGAGCATCAAGGAGGAGTAGAAGCGCATCACCTTCAGCGCCAGGGAATGTGAAATGTGCAATCCCAGGAAGTGTTTTTTCGCCACCATTGAGTTTGACATCAGGTACGCCATTCTTTACTCCAGAGATTAATCTTTCTCGGAGCGCTCGAATCCGCAATTGATTCTCAAGAAGACGCTGTTGCGAAATTTCAGCCGCTGTTGCGAACGCTGCAATCACTGGTGTGTGCAGAGTCCCACTTCGCACTTCACGCTCCTGGCCTCCACCATGTAGTAACGGAGTGAGCTCCAGGTTCTTCTTTGCTACGAGCGCCGCTACTCCTAGAGGGCCGCCAATCTTATGAGCGCTGATCGTCATGGCATCGACGCCTAGCTTTCCAAAATCTAATGGCACCTTTCCAAAACTTTGGACGGCATCGGTATGAATGGGAATCTGATACTCCCGAGAAATTGCCGCGCACTCTGCTACAGGCTGAAGAGCGCCCACTTCGTTGTTCGAGTGCATGATGGTAAGGAAAGAGATCTGCTTTCCATGTTCACTTAATATCTGCGCAACATGTTCGTGTGAAGTCGCACCATCACTATCAACTTTTGCAAAGTGGAGCGTTGCGCCATCTTCGCGCTCTAGCCACTCCAATGGGTCGAGGACTGCATGATGTTCGATTGGCGATGCGCATATAGCGCTCTTGCTCTCTGACTTTGCCCGGGCGCTCCAATACAGACCCTTTACTGCAAGGTTGTTAGCTTCAGTTCCGGAGGCGGTGAAGATGACCTCTTGCGGCTTAGCGCCAAGCGATGCTGCCAACTTTTCGCGAGATTCCTCAACTACTTTTCGCGCCCTACGACCTGCGCTATGCAGGCTCGATGCATTTCCAACGGAGGTTGACTCCCGATAGAGCACTTCGAGCGCCTCTGGGAGAATCGGCGTTGTCGCCGCATTATCGAGATAGGAGGCGCTATTGCTATCGGAAGATTTCACCCCTTAATTCTACGGAGAAAATTACCCTTTACGCGCCTTTATTCCTGCCGTTGCCTGAGGGGCAACGGCGAACAAGTCGCCGACAACTCCAAAATCAGCGATATCAAAGATTGGCGCTTCAGGATCCTTATTGACTACCACGATGGTCTTGCTGGTTTGCATACCAGCGCGATGTTGGATTGCACCAGAGATACCGCACGCGATGTACAACTGCGGGCTAACCGTCTTTCCAGTCTGACCCACTTGATGTGAATGTGGGTACCACCCAGCATCGGTTGCCGCCCGTGAAGCACCTACCGCAGCACCTAGCACATCTGCCAATTCTTCAATGGGAGCAAAGTTTCCATCAGTTCCGCGACCACCAGAAACGATGATGTTGGCCTCAGAAAGTTCCGGTCTCGCGCCGCGAATTGCAGGTTCCCGCGAAGTGATCTGTGCACCTATCAAAACTGACGTCGGAACCTTATTTATCGTCGCGCTCGCTGGAGATTCCGAAGCCTCAATCGAGTTCGGACGAACGGTAACAATTGCGATCCCTTTTGATACTCGCGAGTGGACAGCAGTTGAACCACCAAATATCGATTGGGTTGCAACTAAATCAGAGGAGAGGCCAATTGCATCGGTGATGATTCCAGAGTCAAGTCGAACTGCAAGGCGGCCAGCGATCTCTTTTCCACCTGCAGTTGACGGCAAGAGTATTGCTTTAGGTGAAAGCGTTTCCGCGAGTTCAGCAATCGCTTTGGCAATTGCAGAACTGGGGTGATTATTTATCTCATTTGATTCCAACAAAGTGATTGCTTGAGCGCCAAATTTGTTTATAGATGGAACTGCTGCATCGAGATCAGAGGAGGTGCCGGCGATAACTGCGTGGGCTCCTCCTAATGAACGAGCGAGTGTCAAAAGTTCAGATGCAGTTTTTGCAACCGAGCCATTCGTATGATCGATAAAAACTAAAATTTCACTCATCAGATCAACCTCTTCTCAGCGAGGAAATCAACGAGCGCTGAGCCACCATTGCCTTCATCGGCGATTTTCACACCAGCGCCTCTTGCCGGCGCTAAGGCGAAATCTTTGACCTCACTCCACGCGCCGCCATTTCCTACTTCGGTGGGTGTAATTCCCAGATCAGCAAGCGCCAACTCTGTAATCGGTTTCTTTTTCGCTGCCATGATTCCCTTAAAGGATGGATAGCGAGGTTCATTGATTTTTTCAATCACTGTGACGATGACTGGCATCGCTGATTCCATCGCCTCTACACCTTCATCGGTCATTCGCTTGGTCTTCACAACCTTGGCATTGACATCGACCACCACCTCGCCAGCAAAAGAGAGATGAGAAATTTCAAGTCGCTCCGAGAGCATTGCCGGAATCACACTCATCCGAGCATCCGTTGATTCAGTTCCCGTAAGAATCAGATCGGGGTTCTCGCGTTTGATCGCTTCGGCTAATACTCGCGAGGTCGATAGCGCATCAGAGCCGGCGAGCGCATCATCTTTAATATGAATTGCGGTATCTGCCCCCATTGATAAACCCTTGCGCAGCGCTTCTTGCGCTCGCTCTGGCCCCATTGATACAAGAGTGATGGTGTGCCCAGCTTCGGCGCCACCATTAGCCTCGACAATTCGTAGCGCTTCCTCAACTGCATATTCATCAAGATCATTGAGAACGGCATCTGCGCTGGCGCGATCGAGTACCTTCTCGGGCGAGAGTTTCTTCTCAGCCCAGGAATCTGGAACTTGTTTGACGCAGACAACAATCTTCACAAGTCGGTATGTTACCGAGCGGTAACTAAAAAATCCCAGTGAATTACTGTTTAGTAACCGATTTCACCCTCTACCCTAAACCAATGCTCGCACTCGTTGCTCCAGGTCAAGGGGCGCAGGTTCCCGGTTTTCTCACCCCCTGGCTGGAAGTTCCTCGGGCGCGCGAACTCCTCACCTGGTGGAGCGCGGTGGCAGGGGTGGATCTGATTCACCTTGGCACCACCGCCGATGCATCCGAAATCAAAGATACGGCTAACGCCCAACCGGTCCTGGTCTCAGCAGGTTTGCTCGGCGCACTCTCGCTCTTTCCGCACCCCTCCGATGCCTTTGGAAAAGTGGGTGTAGTTGCCGGTCATTCGGTTGGTGAGTTCACTGCAGCAGCAGGTGCCCGCGCGATTACTGCAGAGTCGGCGATGGTTCTGGTTCGTGAGCGTGGGCGAGCGATGGCGGCAGCGTCAGAGCGTTTTGCGACCGGCATGTCAGCGATTCTTGGTGGCGAACGTGAGCAGGTGCTGGCATCCATTGCTGCCAACAACCTGGTTGCTGCCAATGAGAACGGTGCCGGACAGATCGTTGCCGCAGGACTCCTCACAGATTTAAAGACCTTGGAGGCTAACCCTCCTGAAGGGGCTCGAGTTCGCCCGCTCGCTGTCGCCGGCGCATTTCACACCTCTTATATGGAGAGCGCTCGCGAGCGCCTGGCAACGCTTGCCCAATCAGTGAGTGTCCGAGATCCGCGAACCAAAGTTCTCTCTAATGCTGATGGCACAGTCGTCCACTCTGGACGAGAAATCCTCAATCGAATGGTTAATCAGATATCTGCACCAGTTCGCTGGGATTTATGTATGAATACATTTGCTGAACTTGGCGTGACAGCGGTAATCGAAGTTCCTCCTGCTGGCACTCTCACTGGTTTAATCAAACGCGCACTTCCTGGAGTAGAGACCCTTGCGCTAAAGAGTCCTGAAGATATTCCCGCTGCAATGGAGATAATCGCCCGTCACGGATTCCCCAGTGAGTTAAGTGATCAGCCAACATGGCGAATGATTGTCGCTCCATTCTCAGGAAGCTTTACTCATCATGGCGTGGAAGTTGGCCACGAGATCAGGGCAGGCAAGAGTGTTGGGATGATCACCAACCGAAGAGAGAGCATCGAACTTGTTGCAGATCATGATGGGACGTTGATTGAATTCATGGTCGAAGATGGCGATCCCGTCTCCCCCGGCCAACCGATTGCGCGCCTTCATCCACTCGGACAAGGAGCGCACTGATGGCGCACATTAAAGATCGCGAAATCGCGCGCCACTCACGCATCATGAGCGTCGGGGTTTATCGCCCTGAGCGTGTAGTAACCAACAGTGAGATCATCGAAGCAATCGATTCAAGTGATGAATGGATCAAAGAGCGGAGCGGTATCCATTCCCGACGAATTGCAGGTGATGATGAGAGCGTGGTGAGCATGTCTGTTGCTGCAGCACGCATAGCGCTCGCACGAGCGGGAATCTCAGCAGAGCAACTAGGCGCCGTCATCTGCGCCACGGTCACCTATCCCTACCAAACGCCAAGTGCAGCGACAGATATCGCAATGCAACTTGGCGCTCCAAAAGTTCCGGCTTTTGATATCTCTGCTGCATGCGCTGGCTTCTGCTACGGCGTTGGCTTAGCTAGCGATATGGTCCGTGGTGGGAGCGCTAATTACGTCCTATTAATAGGTGTGGAGAAACTCTCAGACTTCACCGATCCCACAGATCGCGGAACGGCATTCATTTTTGCCGATGGTGCCGGCGCTGTGGTTATCGGTCCATCAAAAGAGCCAGGAATTGGCCCGACCATTTGGGGTTCAGATGCCACTGCGCGCGATGCGATCATGATGGAACCATCCTGGGTCGAGTTACGGAACCAAGAGGCGCCGGATTCTCTCGGTTGGCCAGATATCAAGATGCAGGGGCAAACAGTATTCCGCTGGGCGGTTTATCAGATGGCTCCAGTTGCAGAAGAAGCTCTCGCTGCTGCAGGTATCAGCGCAGAAGAACTCGATGCATTCATCCCCCATCAAGCGAATGAACGAATCATTGACGCTATGGCAAAGGCGATGAATCTTCCAGAGAGCGTTGCAATTGCTCGAGATATCCGCACCTCGGGCAATACATCGGCAGCTTCGATTCCTCTTGCTATGGATGCGCTCTATAGCCAAGGGCAGATCAAATCTGGCGATACTGCGCTACTCATTGGATTTGGCGCGGGTCTTGTCTATGCCGCGCAAGTTGTTCAACTACCGTAAGAAATGTAACGAGAGATAACAAGAGATAACAAGAGAGGAAAAAAATGGCGCTATCAGATAACGAGGTACTTGCAGGAATCAAAGAGATAGTCGAGGAAGTTGCTGGCGTCTCTCCTAGCGAGATTGAAATGGATAAAAGTTTCACTGATGATCTCGATGTCGATTCGCTCAGCATGGTCGAGGTCGTTGTTGCTGCAGAGGAACGCTTTGGTATCAAGATTCCTGATGATGAAGTAACAAAGATGGCTACCGTTGCAGATGCGGTCAATTTCATCGTCAGCGCTGCAAACTAGAGAGTCCATTCACCATCCCATGGAGAATAAGCCAACTCGTCGCGTTGTCGTCACAGGTATAGGTGCGCTCTCGCCATTGGGTGAGAATGTCGCGACAACGTGGAGCGCGCTCCTTGCGGGAAAGAGTGGAGTGCGAAGACTCGACGAAGAGTGGGCGGCAGAAATTCCCGCCCAAATTGGCGCTCCCGTTGCAAAAGATCCAAGCGAAATGATGGATCGAGTAGAGCTTCGCAAACTCGATCGCTCTGAGGCATTTGCATTGATCGCATCTCGAGAGGCGTGGCAGGATGCTGGCGCACCTGCAATAGAAAGTGAACGACTCGGAGTGGTTATTGCTTCGGGAATTGGTGGCGTCCTAACTCTGCTGAACGCATACGATGTTTTAAAAGAGAAAGGCGCCCGCTTAGTCTCACCTCATACCGTTCCGATGTTGATGCCCAACGGGCCAGCGGCGCATGTAGGTATCGAGATTGGTGCTCGTGCTGGCGTCCACACTCCAGTAAGCGCTTGCGCCTCTGGGGCTGAAGCAGTCGGCTATGCCTTCGAAATGATCCGCAACAATCGAGCAGATGTTGTTCTCGCTGGTGGAACTGAAGCGGCGATACATGCCCTTCCTATGGCGGGATTTGCCAATATGAAGGCGCTCTCCACTCGTAACGATCAACCAGAACGTGCATCGCGCCCATACGATCGCGATCGCGATGGCTTCGTCCTCGGTGAAGGATGCGGAGTCCTTGTTCTGGAATTACTCGAGCATGCGATTGCTCGAAAGGCAAAGATCTACGGTGAAGTTGTTGGTCAAGGCTTAACTTCAGATGGATTTCATATTGCAGCACCCGATCCTGAGGGTGCCGGCGCTACTCGTGCGATGAAGGCCGCGATAAGTTCCTCAGGAGTATCCATAAAAGAAATCGTCCATCTCAATGCACATGCCACCTCTACTCCTGCAGGTGATATCGCTGAGGCAGGTGCAATTACCAATGCGCTCGGTGGGGATGTGGATCATGTTGCCATCTCTGCAACCAAATCCATGACTGGACACTTGCTCGGTGGCGCTGGTGCACTTGAATCAATCTTCACTGTATTGGCGCTCCACCATCGCATCGCGCCCCCCACAATTAATATCGAAAACCTCGATGAGAAAATCGCTTTGAATGTGGTTCGGGATCACCCTCGGGAATTGCCTGCAGGAGATATCGCTGCAATTAATAATTCATTTGGTTTCGGCGGTCACAATGTTGCACTTATCTTTACCTCGTACGGCGATAAAAAATGAGTGAAGATGTTCAAGATCCTCGCGACCCACAACTGCGAATAGAGAAAATCCTCGATGATGGTTCGTTTCACACTCTCACTGAACGTGATGAGTCGGGAATGCTCGCGGGATTCGGAACAATCTCTGGTACTCGCGTAACTCTCTTTGCCACCGATGCCACCATTCAAGGTGGTGCGATGGGTGAAGCAGGAGCGCAGGTCATCCTTGCGGCATATGCCGATGCGATGGAACATAAGAATCCGATCGTCGGGATTTGGCACTCTGGCGGAGCGCGTTTGCGCGAAGGAGTGAAGTCACTCCACGCATTTGGTCTGGTCTTTAATGCCATCACCCAAGCAAGTGGAAAGATTCCACAATTTTCACTGGTCCTTGGTCCGGCAGCCGGCGGCGGCGCTTATGGTCCTGCGCTTACTGATGTGATTGTGCTTGCGCCAGAGGGTCGAATATTTGTCACCGGTCCTGATGTGGTCCGCAGCGTCACTGGCGAATCAGTCGATATGGCTCGACTAGGTGGGCCAGAACCGCATGGCAGACGAAGTGGTGTGGTTCATGTGATTGCCGAGAGTGAAAAGGGCTCTTGTGAATCAATCCGCCAACTCGTTCGACTATTGGGTAATCAAGGCTCAATCGATTCTGGCGCTGCGGATATTAATCTCGCTCAATTTCTACCAGAATCAAATAAGCGGGCATATGACGTCCATCCTTTAGTTGCCGGCATGTTAGATAGCAGCGGTGATGTACAAGAACTTCATCCTAAGTGGGCGCCAAACATCGTCACCACATTGGGCAGATTAAATGGACGAACAGTAGGTGTCGTTGCAAATAATCCGCTTCGCCTGGGTGGATGTCTTGATTCGGCATCAGCGGAGAAAGCTGCACGATTTGTTCGAATGTGTGATTCCTTTGGAGTGCCACTTGTCGTAATTGTTGATGTTCCCGGTTACCTTCCTGGTGTAGGTCAAGAGTGGGATGGCGTCGTTCGTCGCGGAGCGAAACTTCTCCACGCATTTAGCGAAGCTGTCGTTCCGCGCGTCACGCTTATTACTCGCAAAGCCTATGGCGGTGCATATATCGCGATGAACTCACGCTCTCTCGGTGCGACCAAAGTTTTTGCCTGGCCGACTGCAGAGGTGGCGGTTATGGGCGCAGTTGCTGCGATTCGAGTACTCCACCGAAGAATCCTTGCCGACCTGCCCGATGATCAGCGTGCTGCTATGGAGTTAGAACTCGCTGCCGAGCACGAAAAGATTTCCGGCGGAGTTGCCCGGGCAATTGAGATTGGTGTTGTCGATGAGATTATCGAGCCAAGCGCATCTCGCAGCGCGATAGCAAAAGCGATTACTGCTGCACCACAACTTCGCGGAACGCATAGCAATATTCCACTTTAATTATCCGGCTACATGTAGCCAACGCATTCCCTCTTGACCAATTCGAAACGGGGTTAGCTCTTCCTCCCAAGAAGTTCCCAGCGCCTCTTCGAGCTCGCTCTCAACATCTCTTCCATTACGAAGAGCAGAATCCACCACAGATCGGATTCGATGCTCTGAGAGATAGACATCTCCGCTCCCACCTACGCAAGCATGAAAGAGGCCGAGCGTTGGTGTGGCCAGGTAGCGCGATCCATCACAACCTGCGCTTGGCTCTTCGCTTATGTCGAAGCGGAGGTAGTGCCAAGCGGCGAGCGCGCGAGCGATCTCGCCAGCAATTCCAGGTGCCCCAGAAAATCGCAATCGACATTGACCGCTCCCTGGAGCAAGAGGTTGAGGGCTCCATTGGAGCGAAAGATCAATCCCTAACGTTTGGGAGATGGACCATTGGATATGGGGTTGGAGGGCGGTAGGCGCTGAGAAAATCTCCAGCCAACCGCTCACCTGTTTAGATGTAACTTTGGTAGACACGATCTTCCTCCGAGCACGGTGCATCGCTTCTGATGCGACCTTCCCCAGCCCATCAAGCGCGCGCTCCTCAGGAGGAAAAACCCTTTAAGAGAGGGCGAAATCTACTTGACCCTAGGGCGATTTCGCTACTGGCCGGTACCACTTCAATTTCATACCTGCCCTTCCGGGGCGGTACCCTTTCCTTAGTCCGATTCTTTGCAGTGCCCGGTTCGCCAGTAGGTGTTTCGTCAGGCTGTAGCAGGTGAAGACTGACGAACGAGGAATTCTCGATCGTTCTTTTCGATAACGAAGGAAGTTCAATGGCAACAGGTACAGTGAAGTGGTTCAACTCTGAAAAGGGTTTCGGTTTTATTGCAGTTGATGGTGGCGGACAAGATGTATTCGTCCACTACTCAGCAATCGCCGGAAATGGCTACAAGACCCTCAATGAAGGTCAAGCAGTCGATTTCGAAATCGTTCAGGGTCCAAAGGGACCACAAGCTGACAAGGTAGTCGGTAAGTAATTACTTATACCTTTTAGAAAATCGCCTCAGTTAATTGACTGGGGCGATTTTTTTATGCCCTCCCTGCCTATACTGCAGATATGCGCCTTGCTAATTCCCGGTTCAATTCCGTTAGCCACCTCCATCAGATGCGATCCGTAGTAGCGGACTCCATCTACTCCAATAATTGAGACGAACAATCCGCCGCGATCTTGACCGCGATTACTCTTTCCGCTCCATCGATCTTTTCGACTTACCTCATCAACTACGCCATCTATTGGTGAGAGAAATGCACACCCTTTTTTGGTGATGATGTCGGTTGCTGGGTAGTCGTGATGGAAGCGCGCAAATTTCACTGGACACTTCGCACTCTGCTCGATGGGAAAGACCCGAAGAGGTTCGGCGACCGCAAATGGCGCTCCAGAGAGAACAAAGGCCACGAGAGCCAGTAAGGCGAGTACGCCTCTCCTCGATTGGAGCATAAAGGGAGTATCCCCTAGCCATCCCGAAAAATGACGGAAATGACTGGCTCCGCCCTCGGTCGGGATTTTTTGGGCAGAGTAGCGAAAGTATCAAAAAGAGGGAGCAAATGGGGCTGACTATTGATATTCCGGACATATAGGCTCGCCGTCATGTCGAAACCAATAACTATTACCAATATCAAAACTATTCTCACCGCACCTGAAACGATCCCGCTCGTTGTCGTCAAAATCGAGACCTCTGAACCTGGCTTATACGGCTTGGGGTGTGCGACTTTCACGCAACGTTATCTGGCGGTAGCAACTGCGATTGATGAATATCTCAAGCCCTATTTAATAGGTAAAGATGTCGCCAATATCGAAGATATTTGGCAGACCTGTCAGGTCAATGGTTATTGGCGCAATGGACCCATTACAAACAACGCACTCTCCGGCGTTGATATGGCCCTCTGGGATATCAAGGGCAAGGTCGCCGGGATGCCGGTCTATGACCTGCTCGGTGGAAAGGCGCGCGCTGGCGCTGCCGTCTATCGCCATGCCGATGGAAAGTCCTTAAGTGAAGTGGAAGAGAATGTCCGCAAATATATGGAGCAGGGTCTGCTCTATATCCGCTGCCAATGGGGTGGCTATGGCGGACGGATCGATCAGATCAAAGCGCCAGAGAATGCTCCCGAGGGCGCCTACTTTGATCCGCATGGCTATGCGCGCAATACCGTCAAACTCTTTGATCACATCCGTAACGCTGTCGGTGATGAGATCGAACTCCTCCATGATGTCCATGAGCGTTTAGCTCCGATTGAAGCAGTCCGACTATCGAAGAACTTAGAGCCCTATCGCCTCTTCTTCCTTGAAGATGCGCTCTCTCCTGAGGCGGTCGATTGGTTTGCGGTGATGCGTCAACAGAGCGCAACACCGATTGCTATGGGTGAGCTCTTTACCCATCCGCAAGAGTGGGTGCCGCTGATTCAAAATCGCTTGATCGATTTCATTCGCTGCCATATCAGCACCATTGGTGGCATTACTCCGGCCAAGAAACTTGCTCACCTCTGTGAAGCATTTGGTATTCGAACTGCTTGGCATGGACCAGGAGATGTCTCCCCCGTTGGCCATGCAGCCAACCTCCATATTGATCTGAGCTCCTATAACTTCGGCGTGCAGGAGTGGTGGGGACCATCGGATCTGATTAAAGAGGTATTCCCCGGAACTCCTGAGCTTCGCGGTGGCTATCTCTATGCCAACGACAAGCCAGGACTCGGTATCGATATCGATGAGAAACTTGCCGCGCAATATCCCCCAGATAACGCCAATGCCATCCGACCTAAGCTCTGGACCACTGCGCGTACTCCTGATGGCGGGTCGTGGAGGCCGTAAGCAATGGCTAAACCGATAACAATCACTAACGTTCGGACGATTCTTACTGCGCCGGAAGTGACTCCGCTTGTTGTCGTAAAGATTGAAACATCTGAGCCCGGGCTATATGGCCTGGGCTGTGCCACATTTACTCAGAGATATCTTGCTGTAGCCACTGCAATAGATAAGTATTTGAAAGATTTCCTGATTGGTAAAGATGTCGCCAATATCGAAGATATCTGGCAGACATCGTATGTCCACTCCTCATGGCGCAACGATGCAGTCTTAAGTAACTCGGTATCAGGAATCGATATGGCCCTCTGGGATATCAAGGGCAAGGTCGCCGGGATGCCGGTCTATGACCTGCTCGGTGGAAAGGCGCGCGCTGGCGCTGCCGTCTATCGCCATGCCGATGGAAAGTCCTTAAGTGAAGTGGAAGAGAATGTCCGCAAATATATGGAGCAGGGTCTGCTCTATATCCGCTGCCAATGGGGTGGCTATGGCGGACGGATCGATCAGATCAAAGCGCCAGAGAATGCTCCCGAGGGCGCCTACTTTGATCCGCATGGCTATGCGCGCAATACCGTCAAACTCTTTGATCACATCCGTAACGCTGTCGGTGATGAGATCGAACTCCTCCATGATGTCCATGAGCGTTTAGCTCCGATTGAAGCAGTCCGACTATCGAAGAACTTAGAGCCCTATCGCCTCTTCTTCCTTGAAGATGCGCTCTCTCCTGAGGCGGTCGATTGGTTTGCGGTGATGCGTCAACAGAGCGCAACACCGATTGCTATGGGTGAGCTCTTTACCCATCCGCAAGAGTGGGTGCCGCTGATTCAAAATCGCTTGATCGATTTCATTCGCTGCCATATCAGCACCATTGGTGGCATTACTCCGGCCAAGAAACTTGCTCACCTCTGTGAAGCATTTGGTATTCGAACTGCTTGGCATGGACCAGGAGATGTCTCCCCCGTTGGCCATGCAGCCAACCTCCATATTGATCTGAGCTCCTATAACTTCGGCGTGCAGGAGTGGTGGGGACCATCGGATCTGATTAAAGAGGTATTCCCCGGAACTCCTGAGCTTCGCGGTGGCTATCTCTATGCCAACGACAAGCCAGGACTCGGTATCGATATCGATGAGAAACTTGCCGCGCAATATCCCCCAGATAACGCCAATGCCATCCGACCTAAGCTCTGGACCACTGCGCGTACTCCTGATGGCGGGTCGTGGAGGCCGTAATGAAAATAACGAAAATCCAATGCCACGTATTACTAGATCCGCACTATGACATAGCGGCAACAAGTTCAGCGCAAGATGATCTCGTTGTTGAAGTTTTCACCGACGAAGGGATTGTCGGTATCGGTGAGACCGATCTCAATCCCTGGATTGCCCGGGAATGTATCGAGGCGCCTGGCACCCACACCATGGATCAAGGTTTGGGTTCGGTCTTTATCGGCGAAGATCCACTCGACATTGAACGACTCTGGTTGAAAGCGTATCAAGCGACAGCGATGACTGGTCGTCGCGGTGCGTTAGTTAACGCCCTTGGTGCAATTGACATGGCCCTCTGGGATATCGCAGGTAAAGCTGCGAATAAACCCGTTTGGCAATTATTGGGTGAGAAATCACGTGATCATCTTGGCGCCTACGCGTCACTTCAACCGGAAGTCTCCTCTTTCGATGCGTATCTCACGTCGATGGTGAAGTGGGCGCACAGCGCGAAGGAGATGGGCTTCCGTGCTGCAAAATTAGAAACTACATTCTCTGGCCCTTATGCGAATATGGGTATTCGTGAAGATGACGAGAAGATGACCGAGGTCATCAAAGCCGTTCGAAATGCGGTCGGACCCGACTTCACCATCATGGTCGATGTCCAGTACGCATTTGATTCAGTCGCGCGAGCAATCAAAACCATCAACACCTGGCAAGAGTTCGATCTCTTCTTCGTGGAGACACCGCTCTGGGTTGATGATCTTGATGGGATGGCAGAGTTAGTCGCTAACACCCCGATTCGCATTGCATCCGGCGAATGGTTAAGTACTCACTATGAGTTTAAAGATTTAATTCGTTACGGAAATGTTGGTGTAGTTCAACCTGACATTGGACGCGTAGGTGGACTCTCCGAAGCGCGTAAGGTCTGTAACCTTGCAAAGGACCATAACAAGTTAGTTGTGCCGCATCTGTGGAAGACTGGAATCTCTGTTGCTGCAGCTGCACATTTAGCAACAGTTACACCGCATATGCCCTTCTTTGAATTCCTGCCGCCTGCTCTATGCGAATCAGAACTTCGTAAACACCTTGTCGTCGATGAGATTTCGATGGCAGATGGCAAAGTGACCATTCCGCAGAAGCCTGGTTTGGGCGTCGAGATCAATCGTGATGCCCTCGATGAATTCGTTGCTGCAGCGCGCAAATTGCGCCCCTAAAAGGTCAGTGCGGTAACCTTTCATCGTTACCTTATATATAGGGGATATATAGGGGACGTATAGGGGCGGTAGCTCAGTTGGTTAGAGCCCCGGACTCATAATCCGGTCGTCGTCGGTTCGAGCCCGACCCGCCCCACGCAGCCTCGCGCAGCCTCACGCGGCCTCACGCAGAAGGTCCTTAGCGTGGCCTGAAGCACCGACAAGTAATGAAAAATAAAGTTTTGATAACGAAATTTCTTGGAAATTTTCTAGACATTTACTCCAAAAAGACCTGGTTACTTCGACATTTCGCCAGTAGGGTTCTCTGAAATTCCCCACCACATGTTCATCAATTGGTGACCTGTTGGCCACCTGAAAGGACGATAATGCAAAGTTCTCGCAATCGGTTCGGCAAAACCCGTAAGGCCATTGCCACCAGCATTGCTGCTGCACTTCTAGTCGCAGGACTAGGTGCATCATCAGCACGTGCTGATGCGGCCGTGATAACAGCAATTACCGAAGTAAAAGATTCGGTCACTACAGTGAATGCAAATGTCAAAGCACTTGCCGGTCAGGTACAACTCCTTCAGGCGGCTGTAGCAATCTTAACTGATTCTGTAAGCGATCAAATCGCTGAAATCCTCGCAACCCAAGCAACTCTTATTGCTACGCTCGCGAAGATTCAGGCACAACTCACAGCACTACAAAAAGCATCAGCGAAAAAGAAGTAGCGATGTCCTCAACTCACAATCAGCAAATGGTGTCCACTTCGGCACCTGAAAGGACCAAAATGCAAGAAACTCGTAAGCGGTTTGGCATTAGCCGCAAGGCCATTGCCACCGGCATCGCCGCTGCATTGTTGATTAGCGGAGCAAGCTCTCTCTCTGCAACGGCTTCATCCAAGAAGCCTGCAAAGAAGCCTGCGAAAGCGAAACCTGCGAAACCTGCTGCTGCAAAAGAGGTTAATGAATTCCTCAATCCAAAGTGTCCTGCAAAACCAACCACACTTACAATCGCTTCTGCAGTAATTTTGGAAAATCCAGGTGGTAAGGCCGATCAGGCAAATGCTGATGAATTCATGAAGAAGTGTCCAAATGTAAAGGTTGAATTTATCGGTATTCCCTCAAATCTCTTGCCAGAGAAACTCACAACCTTGGCAATTGGTGGAAGCCTTCCCGATATGTACATGCACTTCACCAGCTTCACCGGAAAAGCGCTTCAGATGCGTACCTTTGAAGATCTAAAGCCTCTTCTTGGAGAAGACTATGTGAAGGGCTTTGATCCACTATTTCTTGGCGAGGCAATCCAAGGTGGCAAGCTACTTTGGGCTCCATGGGTCGGAATCCCCATGGCAGTTGCCTATCGCAAGGATTTGTGGGAAGAAGCCGGCATCAAGACCTTCCCTAAAACATGGGACGAGTTCCTAGAGGTGGCCAAGAAGTTAACCGTCGATAAAGATAAAGATGGAAAGATTGATCAATACGGTTGGGCGATGGTGGGAACTCCAAATGGTTCCGGTGCTGGTCGCTTCCACGCAGTTGTATTGAATAGTGGTGCATACGATCTCAAGCAGAACCCTGATGGAAGATTCGTCTCTGGTGCATCACTCAAGGGATACGAAACAGCCTTGCAATTGTATGGAGATGCAATCAAGGCAGGAGTTGTTCCTCCAGGACAAACAACCACCGGATACCCTGAGGCAAGTGCACAATTGGCAACAGGAAAAGGCGTTATGATGGTTACAGGTCCGCACACTATGGGTATCGCTGTCACCCAAAACCCGTCGTTAAAGGGCAAATTGGGTGGATTCCCACTTCCAACTGCAAATGGTGCTAAGCCAATTACCGTTTTGAATCAACATGGTTATGCGATAGCACGTAGTAGCAAGAACAAAGCATTGGCTGCTGAATACATCAAGTTCATGTTGTCAACCGAGCGAATCTTGTATTACAACGAGCTTGAGTACCGTCTACCTTCACGCCTCAAGGCACAAGAAGATCCCAAAGTTAAAAGCGGCATGGCTGCTGGTTTCGTGGATGCGCTGAAGGGCAACGTCTGGTCAGACTCAACCGCTAGCTTCCTAGGAAGCGTAGTAAAGGTTAACTTTGATGCTTACTCAGAGATGTTCTTGGGTAAGAAAACAGCCGCAGAAATTGCGAAAGAAGCGGATGCCAAGATCAAGAAATTGATTGCGGACAACGCTTAATAGCGTAAATTGAAAACTTTAGGGTGAAAGCGATTTCACCCTAAAGTTTTTACTTAGGTGTGTCAGGAAGTGGGGAAAATGAAATCAGCATTTGCCAAGCGAGAGTCTCGCTCGGGCAAGTTTTTCACGATTCCTGCCGCCCTAATTATGCTCGGCCTCGTCGTTTATCCCATGCTGTATGGCTTTTTTATTAGCACCCAGAAATCGAATTTGATAGATGAATGGGAATTTGTTGGGGCCAAATATTACATTCAGTTACTTACTGATGCAGACTTCTATGGAACTTTACAAACAACTGCGCTATTTGCTGCATGTGTTGTGATTGGAAACCTTGTTGTAGGTTTACTGCTTGCTGTGCTAGTAAATCAAAAAATTCCATTGATGAACGTTTTCAAAGTAATTTTGATGCTTCCCTGGTTGTTCCCGGAAGTTGTCGTGGCATTAATCTGGAAATGGCTCTTTAATCCATTATTCGGAATGCTAAACCACATCTTATTTATGTTTGACCTTATTGATAAAGAAGTAGATCTCTTAGGACAACCCGGAACTGCTTTTGCCGCTGTGGTTTTTGTATGTATTTGGAAGGGATACCCAATCGTCATGTTGATGATGATGGCGGGTATGAAAAATATTCCTTATGAGCGTTATGAAGCCGCTGCAATTGATGGGGCCAATAAATGGAAGCAGTTCCGCCACATCACCTTACCGGGGTTGATGCCGATTTTACTCGTCGCTGCAATTCTCGAGACTGCCTGGTGGTTCAAACACTTCACGATTGTTTGGTTAATGACAGGTGGTGGACCAGCTCGTGCCACTGAACTTATTTCGGTTGACGTTTACCTTCAGGCATTTACAAACTTCAACTTTGGAAGGGCTGCGGCCGAATCCGTTATTATTCTATTTATATTGATGGTCATCAGTTTCATTTACTCAAGGGTGCTACGTGACAAATCTCAATAACCAGAAGAACCGTAAGCAAAAAGATAGTGCTATGGCTGGCACTAAAACTAACAAGATTGTTACGCGCGTAGCATCTTACGCAATTCTAACCTTCATGACTTTATTGATCTTTACCCCAATTTTTTGGATGATTTCGACCTCACTTAAGTCCGAGGCAGTGATGTTCGATACTCCAATTGAATTAATCCCGTCTGACCCCACTTTAGATTCATATGTAAATCTCTGGTCTACTTATCCTTTCCTTACTTACTTACGGAATTCAATATTTATAGTTTCTGTGGCCACATTTTTCTCTGTGGCGGTTTCAACATTTGCCGGATATGGGATCTCAAGATTTAATTTTAGAGGGCGCGGCATTTTCATGTCCTTCTTGCTGGCAACTCAACTCTTCCCATCGATCATGCTGTTGATTCCCTATTACAAGACTTTTAAGACACTAAATTTAATTGATAGCCATTTTGGTTTGATAATCGCTTACGTATCTTTCACCATTCCATTTTGTACGTGGATGATGCGAGGCTACTTCGCAGGCATCTCGAAAGACCTTGATCAGGCTGCTGCTATCGATGGTGCGGGACGTTTTAGAGTCTTCTCCTCTGTGATTCTTCCTATCGCGTGGCCAGGGATCGCTGCCACAGCAATTTATGCCTTTATCGCTGGATGGAATGAATACCTCTTTGCGTTGGTATTTCTCAATTCAGCCGAGAAGAAGACGGTTTCTCTGGCAATTGGCCAATTGATTGGTGAGTATCGAATTTTATGGAATGACATGATGGCAGCATCTTTCTTTGCTCTGGTTCCAATGATCATTATTTTCATCTTCTTCAATCGATATTTGGTGGAGGGCTTGAGCGCAGGAGCGGTCAAAGAGTAAAACAGGTCTTTGATGCGCAAAGCGCCATCTCGGCAGAGCTTGGAATTCCCACCCTCGTCCGGTGGATTGGCGAACATGAACGGAAGCGCTTGGGAAATATCTTCTGGTCTCGCCGCATTCGACAGATGGTCGAAGAGCTTCGACCTGTTTTCAGATGGGATCGCCTCTACATCGGTGGAGGGAACGCCCGGTTAATCAGAGAGACTGAACGGGATCGCATGGGCGATGACATTGTGATCGTGCCAAATACTGCGGGCGTAGCAGGTGGCGTTCGCGCCTGGAGTCTTGAGCACTACCACCGGAGGTAATGTGCTTATGTTGTATTAATGCTACATAGCATATATGCTACTTCTATGAGCAGGAACCCTGAAGAGCCGGTCTATAACCGAATCGAAGAGGCTCGCTCCAACCTGGGGTTATCTCGACAGGAACTGGCCGACAAGGTCGGAGTCCACTATCAAACCATTGGCTACCTAGAGCGCGAGGAGTACAGCCCATCTCTGGTCTTAGCCCTGCGCATCTCCAAGGTTCTCAACGCCCCAGTCTCTGATCTCTTCTCGTTAGCTCCATTTAAGAAAGGAAAGTAAGATGCCAAAAAACAACAAGATTTACTTGTTTGAAGGTGTAACTGAAAAAGGCCTGAAATCCCTTCTTAATGACCAGAACTCCAAATTCACATTGCTTCGCTCGCAGCGGAACCGCCGAATCCTGGTCATCCTCATGGGTATTGGATTCATTCTGATATTCCTCGGAAGTTACTGGCCAACATTTAAAACTAATCTTGATATCTCAAGCACCCAAGAGATAGCGATCTACAACGTCCTCGCCTGGCGCGAGAGAGATATCTAGATCTATGAAACTCAAGCGCGAGAGAGATTTAGCACCTGATGTCCTAAGAGGATTCGCACTACTTGGAATCCTGCTAGTCAACATTCAATTCTTCGCAGTCGATAGCTCTGAAGGTGCGCGCGGTCAATGGATCGAAGGGTTCGCTAACGGCAGCGCTGCCTTCATAATCTTCGCACTCTTTCAGGGGAAGTTCTATCTGCTCTTCTCCTTTCTTTATGGCTATAGCTCGCACTACATCGTCCAGGGCGAGCGGAGTAATCGTAGGCGCTGGCTCAAACGATGCATGTACTTGATGATTATTGGCGCACTCCATTTCACCTTCCTTTGGCAGGGCGACATCCTCTTTGCTTACGGGCTCTTTGGATTACTGCTTGCACTCTTCTTCTTCCGCCAAGACAAGACCATCAAACGATGGGCAGTTGGAATCTTTACAGTACAAACACTGCTGTTAACTCTCGTTGCCACAGGTATCTATTTTGCCGAGCGAAGTGATCCCAATTTGGAAGCGTTATCACCCAGCGCACTTGATGAAGTAATGCGATCTGGTACATATCCTGAATCCATCGTGCCTCGCTTAGAGCTTTGGGTAATTGGATTCTTTGGCTCGGGGGTCTTCATTATGGGTGGGCTGGCATTCGTTGCTTTCCTATTGGGATTGCGCGCTGCCCGAGCGTCTGCGCTATCGAGCGACTCTGGCGTTATCAACACCAAACGCTGGATGTTCATCGGTTACGGCTATGGAATTCCGCTTCAACTGGTGGCTGGAACGATCTATCTCAGCAATGAGAATGCTCCTGATACCTCTGAAGCTATTTACTTGATTTCTGTCTTGGTCTCGCTTGTTGGAGCGCCACTACTCACGATGGCCTATATCGCCACAATTCTGCGCTTACTCCCCCGTTTCGCGGCGAAGATGAGCTGGATGCGCGCTGCTGGTCAGATGTCACTCACCACTTATTTGATCCAATCTATTCTGCAAATGCTGATCTTTGCACCATGGGGCCTTGGCCTCTTTCAAAAGATAGATATGTGGGCAGTCCTGCTTTTCGGAATCGCCATCTGGTTACTTCAGATTAGGTTGGCAAACTGGTGGATCAACCGCTTCGGGCAAGGTCCAGCCGAGCGGGTCATGTCGCGCATGACTCGAGTGAAGATTAATTAGAGACGTCGCGCTTAACAAATAACGTCGTCGCAATTCCACCAAATATCGTCAGGTAAATTGCCGTACCCACCAACGCATATGTGTAACTAATATCGCCATTGGAGCTCTCTGCGATCAAACTCATCAATTGCCCTGGCAACCATTTATCTAAACCATCAACGGTGAAGGAGAGAATTCCCTCTAAAATCAAAATCCAGGCAAGCGAGATAGAGATTGAGGAAATCGGCGAGCGCAAGATAATCCCCACCGCCATTCCCACAGTGCCATATGCGATCGCTGATAGATAGACATTACCGAGATTGGAATAGAGCAATTCAAATGATTCGCTCGAGAACCAGGCATCGGTGTTGATATCCTTTGTGGGAGCAAGTAGTAAAGAGATTCCAATGCTCCCAATTGCGCTAATGATTACTGTAAGGAGCGCGAAGCTGCACATCGCCAGATATTTGCCCGCCAATAAAACCAACCGCTTTGGTTGACGAACGAGCAGATTGCGCAAGGTTCCGTTGGTGTACTCCAGGGCGGTCTGTGCAGCAAAGACCGAGAGCGCGATAGTGCCCAGGAGCCCGGCAAAGTTGGTAAAGCCCAGGTAGAGCCCACTGGGCAGCGCAAGGGTCTCGCGGGTAATGATTCGACCCCGTGGCCCATTGCCCCCATCAGAGTCAAGGAGAATGAAGAGCAAGGCGGTAATGAGCACGCTCAACCCAAAGACAATGCCGAGGGTGCCAGCAAAGAGGGTGGGGCGGCGAAGTTTCCGCCACTC
>Ga0194133_10002028_pt1 | contig 32742 bp, 41 predicted proteins | sample TA2KigOf40mmetaG_FD_155448 | JGI IMG/M metagenome (GOLD analysis project Ga0194133, IMG submission 155448) | Freshwater microbial communities from Lake Tanganyika, Tanzania - TA2015055 Kigoma Offshore 40m | ecosystem: Environmental > Aquatic > Freshwater > Lake | place: Tanzania: Lake...
TTTTCGTTCCAATTGAATCGGTGTGCGCGGAACTGTCGGATAATATCTAAGGCTTCACGATTGACTCGCCTGATATTTGTCTTGAGTCTTTCGTCAGACCAATACGCAGACACATTTCCGGGGAAGTGTGCGTTTCCGCTCGAGAGGTAAAAGCGCCAGCCGGTGTCGTTCATGTGGAACCCAAACTCATCTCGGTTCATCATCAACGTCGTTGGTCCGCCGCTCTGCGGATTAAACTCAATCCCAGCCCATCCGTTGCGGGTGCCAGAAATTCTCCACGACCCATACGATCCGTCGTTCGGATAGAAATGTGCGCCGTTATTATTCGAGTAAAAACCGTGATGACCGCTTAAATGCACCCAACTGTTAAAGTTTCCGTAGTTACTAGAATGTTGTGAAATTTGAAACCCGTTGTTCAACTGCAACAGGTTTGCAGCGTATATACCGTGGTTGTTAAGGTACATCGTACCGTACAGCCAGTTGGTGCCGGTGCTGTATACGCCAGCGGGGGCGTGAATTGCCTCGCCGGTTCCAGCGACATTTCCGTTGCCGCGATAGGCGTAGGAGTAAATCGTGTTGACGACGCGAACGTGTCCGTCGCCTTTACCTACCGAGAATATCTCGGTGCCGTTGAACGGCGCGTCATTAAAGAATCTTGTGCCGCCGTATGCCGAGTGCGCGCCAATTTCGACACCCGTGTGCCACGCATGGACGAGCCGGGAGTGGCTCGAGTACCCGTTGTTGTAGTAGCGCGAGTACATCATGTAGTACGGGTTGCCGTCCCCTCGCTGCCCCCAAGTAATACCAGTACCAGTTACGTTCGATGGGTCGCTTTCGCTGTCGCCAAGGTTCAAGTGCCGCGTCGTACCGCTGTTAATGCCCTGCCGAAACAAGAAATTTCCGTCGAAGTCCATCCAGCGATTTGTGCGGAACCCACCTGTCGCTTGCCATTGGTTGTACAGCAAACCGCCGCCATTGCTTCCGGGGTATATGCGAACAGCCCAGTTGCCGTTCTGATCCAGCAATCCGAAGTTGCCGCTTGTCTCCCCGTACAGATACCCAAGAATGGTGCCAGCGTGTCCATTGCGAAGGCGTATGCCAGTAGTGCCAGAGTACCCGACGTTCCAATACTGTCCGTCTGAGTAGAAGTGGTTTGCCGTGGCTGTGTTGTACAACCCCTGACCACTACCGTTGTTGCGGAACCACCCGTTTGAGTAAACCTCCCCGGCGGTCACCGCATTATTGATAATCACGCCGCTACCGGCAGCGTGACCGCCGATGGTCATCAACAGCGCCTCGCCTTGGTCTCCGTTCCCGTCGTTGTTAGCGTCAGTCGTCGGCGAGTTGTTGTAGAACCGAATGCCGGAATACGCAGCGCCGAGCCGGATGCCGGTGTGGTATCCGATGATTAGATCAGAGTAATGCGGATGCGACCAACCGCCGTTGGCGACATCCTTGCCCATCGCGTAGTGGTTCGATCCAAATGACGCACCACCGCCGCCAGACCCAAACTCCACTCTTGTGACACTACCTCCGTTCGACAGGCTACTAGCACTCGCAGCATTACCGGAGATGTTTCCTTGAAATGTTCCATCATTGGCAATCCATGAAACATCCGCACCGTTTCGTCTAAATTGAACTATACGGTCTGACGAACTATCGCCGACGATGTACCACCGATTCGCGTGATATTGAATCTTGCCTTGTGCGCCCGGATCTCCGTCCCAACCCGAGGATGCGTTCGAGCGAATGCTGGTATTTGTAATTGTAAGTGCGCCAGTCAGCGTCCCGCCGCTCTTCGGGAGGAAATAGTCGTGCAGCCAGCCGTAACTGTTAGTCCATAAGTCGCCGCTGGTGCCAAGAATCATTCTGCGATTGCCGTCCGCACTTCCGCCGTGATACCAGATCGCGGAGTATCCGCCACCTCCATGTGGGTTATCGCTGCCGTCGGTGCGGAATATCAACGTGCGGCTGTTGCCGTAAATTTTAAACTGGTAGCTGTCAAATCCAGAACCGCCGTTGCTTGTGCGAAGCCAGTCGTCTGCTGAGTAGTAGCCGCCACCGTAATTGCCAAGTCGCTGTGCATAACCGGTGGCGTTAATCCCCCAAGTACCTGACGCGCCGCTACCGGTTAGCGATGGACTGTAGGAGGTGTAGTTACCGCTGTGCAACGACTGGCGGATGTTCGCCGACAGCCCCACCTCTTTCGTGCCGCTGGGCTTGGAGGTGTGTGTGATTGACGTTACTTTGTTGATCGCCTTTGTGGCGTATGCGGTATATACCTTGACGTTGTATCCGTTCCAGTAGCCCTGCGATGGGAACCAGAAGCACAGATTGCCACCGACGTTAAGGGCGACGAGTCCAGAGATGTTGTAACCGTTCGATAAACCGCCGTGATTGATGATCGTGTCGTAGTAAATATATCCTTGATACTGAATGTCTAGCGGAACGATGTTTCCGTAAGAGTTGCCGCGAATCTCAAGTACAAACGGATCACCGCTTGAAACGGCGTAGTTGATACTCGTCGTGATAAGCGTACCATTCGGAAAATCACGATCAGAGTGCATCCACTCTGTGTACTGACTCCCGTTTATCGATGGCGCGTAGGATGTGAAGTTGCCAGCGTGGAGGACGGAGCTGCCGCGCCACGTTAAGTCGCCGCCACTCACAGCCCCAAGAGCATTGCCTGTCGTGGCGCTGAAATTCAAATACCCACGATCAGTATTTTGGTTACCCTCAAGGAAAAGGGTGTTCCCCACGTTCCTGTCGGCAAGCCTTGAGTCGTCACCAATAACAATGCCGTGCGTGCCGTTCGGCGTTGTTATAACGCCAGTCATGGTTCCGCCGCTTAGAGGTAGATAGCCCGACAGCGACGAACTAGTGATATAGCCGCTCGGGTTGCTGCTGTTGTACGGCGTGTAGCCAAGTGCAGTCGTGACATCGCTCGAAGCAAGTGACGCACCAGTCGTGACGCGACCCTTCGCGTCAACCGTGACCTTTGTGTAAGTGCCAGCGGTCGCTCCGCTGTTTGCAAGCGTCAAAGCGGTGCTTGATCCAGTATTACCTGAGCCTGTGACATCACCGGTAAACGTCAGCGAGCCAGACGGAATCGAAACGGCTGAAGTTGAAACGGTCGTAAGCCGACCCTTTGCATCAACCGTAATTACAGGAATGGCGCTTGCCGAACCGTAAGACCCCGCCGTCACACCGGAATTTGCAAGCGTCGTCGCGAAAGAAATATTCGCCGACCCATCAAATGCCGCGCTGGTTCCTGTAACGTCCCCCGTTACACCAATCGTGCGTCCTGTTTGGAGCTTTGTTGCCGTTGCGGCATTTCCAGTAATTGAAGCTGAACTTGTGATGTATCCCGAATCGTTTGTAAACGTCGAGACGTTTGTCGGCTGCGTGTACGAAAAGACACCCGTGCCGCTGTTATATGACAGCGACCCTGAAGCCGACACCGATGAACGCGCACGCGCCTGAGTGAAGTAAAGATTTGTTGCGCCTTCCGCGACCGAGTCTGTTGATCCCGGCGACGCGCTGATCTCAACGTATGCCGAGCCAGACCAGCGGTGAACCTTGTTCGTGTCGAGCGCGACGTAAATTTTGCCCGTCTCTCCGGTAACAGGGAACGAAGCAAGGTTCGCAAACTCTAGTACGTCATCGACGTATGACGGCAACTGCCCAGACGGAACGCGGCCCGAAGCATCGAGTGAGGCGTAGCCATTGGCGACGCCTTTGTTCGCTGAGATTTCCTTCTGGCCGAGTTCAGTATTTAACCCGGTGAAGTTGTCGTCAACCTCTTGATGCGTTAGAGCAGCGCCTTTACCGGCGCGTGTGGTGAGGTTCGCCACGATCTATTAGTCCTCGGAGATCGTCATCGTGCCGGTTGCAAACTCTGGAATGATGAGATTCGAGACAGCGAGTGACGCCGTGAGCGCCCCCTTGTACAGAACTTTGCCAGCGCCCGTCGAGGCCGTGCCGACAGCGAAGTGCGAAATTGTGTTGGTGCCACCCGTGCATTGAGGGAAGGTGATCGCGGCAGCGTTCGTGACGCTGTTATCCGTCACCGTCCATCCAGCATTCGAGCGAGCAACAGCGACCCGAGCGTAGCCCGTGTATGTGGCTTCGTTTGCGGTTTGGTTGCCAGCCTCGCCAACATCATCGGTATGTAGCGAAACGTAAAGATTCGTGTTTGGCGAAGTCGCCGCGTTATCGGCGAGATTCGCAATAGCTGTCGCTTGAAACACGAGTTTCATCAGATCGTTCTCGAACGTATTGCCCTTTGACATTTTGAATTCCTCAAAAAATTAGTTGCTAATCTTGACCCTGCGCGGACGGGCAGAAAATTCCCGACTCCCGCGTTGCGGCTCTGGCGCAGCGCCGAGCGACTGATGTTCTCGCGGGCCGGGTTCGCCTTGGCGAACAGCCCAGCCATTCTTTAATGCGACCTCGGCGAGAGACCCTTCGATCTCTTCACCGACTGCGATTGTCCGAGCGTGATATTCACCGTCTCGAACACCGCGAAACGAAATTCTGCAAATCGCTTTCATCAACAAAGAAAAAGGGGCGGGAAATTAATTCCCCGCCCCAGATTCATTAGGCAGCGATCTTCAAGAACTTGACAGCCTGATTGTTCGTCACCTTACCACCGACTCGCTTGCGGACGTACCACTTCACGAAGCCCGGTGAAGTCACCTCGTCAAGAGTGATCGAGAGACCCACGCGGTCAACAATCGTGTACGCAGCGCGGAAGTCACCGAAGGCAATCGGAAGCGCGTTGGCCGCGACATCCGCCATGTCTTCGTTCTCGATGACCGGATAACCGAGCAAAGTGCTCGGAACACCAGCCGCGAGGCCCTGCACCCACAGATAGTTGCCCGTGCTGTCCTTGAACTTACGGACAGCCGCCAGCGTGCTCTTATTCATCATAAAAGCACCATTGGCCCGGTGACCGGCCTTCAACTTGTGTATGACGTTGAACAACGCATCGCTCGGGTTTGACGAGGCAAACGCTGCCGCAGCCCCCGAGTTAACGGCCTGAACGGAGCCGAACGCCAGCGAAGCGTCGTCATCGGCAGCAACCGTCGCAGCCATCAAGCCGGTCGGCTTGTTTGTGCCGTTGCCGGATGTGAACGCCGCACCTTCCGCAGCCGCGAACGCGGTCGCAATCGAGGAGGTCAACCACCCCTGAACATCAAAGAAGATGTCCTGCAACGCTTCCTCTGAAGCCTTCGGATAGGCATAAACCATACCGAAAGTCGGAGCGACTTCGTTGAGCGAAGGCGTGTTGGTCTCGGAGCGAGCGCCGCCCTCACCGACCCAACCGCTGCTCGTACCGAGCGAATCCACAAGAATCTTGTAGTCGCTGGTCGAAGCCGTCACCACATTGCAAGCCTGACGCATCGGCGAAAGGTTCGTGAGTTGCGTGATGATGTTCCGCGAAATCTCCTCCGGCACCGCATAACCACCGGCCGAAGCCGTGCCAACCGAAACCGCCTTGCGCTCGATGTCGAGCAGGGCGGACTCGGCCTTACGATCACGCGGCGAGCGGATGTACTGAAAGAATGCCGAGGTGTGCTCGTCTTCTTTCTTGCCGCCGACCGAACCGGCAACGGCAATACGACCCACGTTCACGCGAACGTCTTCGATTGACTTCTGAAGTTCTGCGAAACGCGCATCGGCCTTCGCCTCGAACTCCTTGCGCTCACCTTCTGAACGCTTTTCAAACACTTCGCGAGCGACGCGCTCATCGGCGACGCCCTTGACCAGCGCGTCAACCGCGCCCTTAATTTCCGTAGACATTTTCAATACCTCAAAAATAGATTTTATTAGCCCGGCTGCCCGAGCACCTTTGCGGCTTGCGCCAAATAGTCAACAAGCCCGTCATCCTCGACAGCGACCTCTACCTCTGCGTCGCACAGAGTCGTAGTTTCGCCGAAGCCATACGCTGTGATCTGCTTGGCTTCTCTGCGAGAAAATCCTGCATCACGCAAGAATCGCTCGAAATCTTTCGGCGTGTTGATGGCTTCAGCCTTCACGCCAGTAATTCTCGCTTCGGAATTTGCCGGAAATGTAACCGGCGATACTTCCCAAAGCTCTAAGTCTGTAAGCAAGCGAACGTCGTTCTGCTTGTCTACCTCGTAACTGCGGGTCGTGTAGCCAATCGAAAGACCGCTCAGAGCGCCGAGTTTGATAAGTTCGCGAGCCTCGCGACCGCGCTGCGTGTCTGCGAGTTGACCCTTGACGTAAAGTCCGCGCTCGTCTTCTCGAAGGTCAGTCCATACGCCTATTGGCTCTTCTTGGTCGTGCTGCCAAAGCATTGCTGGCATACGGCCTGTCGATTTCGCTTCCTCGATTGACTTAGCAAACGCGCCCTGTACAACGACATCGCTGTACGAATCCACGTTGCCAAACACAGAACCGTAACCCTCTATGGTTCCCTTTTCATCGACCGCCTTAATCTCGGCGATCACTTTCATTGTTTTTGTTTCCATTTTTCCTACCTCATGCCGCGCTGTCTGGCGCGACGCTTGATTCCTGCGGATCAGCACTTGCTGGAGCCATGTTTAGCGGCTGCAAGTACACATCGCCCTCGGCGATTGGATTCATATCTTCAAGAGCGCGGATATCGTTGACAGACAGCCACCCCCAATTACGACCAATCGCGTATGAGTCGTAACGTGATTTGAGATCGCCGCGCAGCAACGCCTCCGGCGACAATTTCGAGAAGTAAGTACCCGGCGCAGTTATTAGATCGCGTAAAATTGACTGCTCCCAACGCGCCATCCAAGGGCCGATGCAATGCGCGACGAAATCGAGGGATTGATGCTCGATATTGCTGAAGGTTGCTCGCGACAGATCACCGATCATGTGCGGAGGAACTCGGAACAGCCCTGCAATCTCTGAACGCTGAAACTGCCGCGTTTCCAGAAATTGCGAGTCGTCGTTCGAGAGTGACAGTCTCTCAATCGTCATTCCTTCTTCAAGGAGCGCAGTACGTCTCGCGTTTGCGCTGCTGGAGTACGCAGAGTTCCAAGTTTCTTTCAGTCGCGATGCCGCCTCTGAAGAAAGTTTTTGCGGATGTTTGAGGATTACGCCGGGCGTCGCGTCGTTTCGATAGAAACGCCCTGCGTACTCTTGCGTCGCGTATGCAACGCCGATTGCTTCGCGCCCTGCTTCGATTACTCCCTGCGGCTGCACTCCGTCGCTCGTCCTGTAGCGAACGGTGAAGATATCCTCTGCGGGAATTGAGATTGTGACTCCGTTCTCGCGGCGTAACTCGTAGACGAGTTGCATATCCGGTAACTGTTTGATGGTCAATCGATCAGGGTGGAGCGGTATCAACTCGTCTACGATATTCGAGGCGCGACTGCGCCAGTTGATGTACGCAAAACCGGCACCTCGCAATAGCGAGTGCTCGGTCAGCATTTCTCGGAACTCCTGCGCGGTCTGCCAAGAGTTTGGGCGGTCGTGCAATAGAATTTGCAACGGGTGATCTGCGGCTCGCTCGCGTCCGCCATCGGTTCTGCGGCGGTACATATTAAGTGGCATCTGACCGACGGTTTCTGCAATCACGCGGACACACGCATAAACAGCGGCGACACGCATGGCAGTTTTTTCGTTTACATGGACGCCAGAGGCGGAACTTGCGCCTTCAAGCCGAAGGGTTAGACGGTCGAGCGCCGTCTGTCCTGCGTTTTTGCGACGCAAGATTCGATCCAGTAGAGCCACGGAAACCTCTTACAGAGTAATAATGCCGCGATCTTCGTAGACGCTCGGGCCGTTTACGGTCGGAGCCGCTTTCGCGGCTGCGCCTATCGCCATCGCCAGCGCGACCATTCCGTCGATACGTCCGGTCGCTTTTGCCTTGTCCAGTTTTCGATTCCCCGCTGCATCGCGGGTCGCGACAGCGTTTGCCGCGTTCCATGTCAACACCGGATGTCCGCCATGCAACACCCGGCCAGCCATCAATTCACCTTCGAGCGCATCGAGGGCGGGAGCCATGTCTTTGAATCCCTGCCCGAACTCGACCATAGGTAACTCGCGCCCCATCCGCCCGAGTTCAGTTTTGAATACATCCATTCGCCAGCGGTCGAATGCCACGGCTGCAACATCGTAGTCGTCGCACATCGAGCATAGTTGCTCGGCGACTGTGGCGTAATCGACGCTTGCTCCCGGCGTTGCCACCAAAAGCCCACGGTCTCTCCAAACGTCGTAAGGCGCACGATCCCTCGATGCTCGATCAGATATGCCGAGACTAGGCGCAAAGAAAGTCGGCTTGATGTGCCAAACGCCGTTCAAGTCACGCGCCACCGCGACCATTGCGGTCAAGTCATTTCTCGCCGAAAGGTCGAGTCCAATGTAAACCGTGTTTTCGTAAAACGCGGACTCGTCTGGCTCTGCGCTGTTTTGCAGCCAAATCGGTCTGGGTATGAACGGCGATGTCTGATCGACACGCTGGTTCAAGACCAAATTTCTATAAGAACTTTCTCGGCTTGGCATTCGCTTCGCCGCCGCTGCTTGCTCGCGCACCTCAGTCGGATTTAGAAAGTCGCCAAACGCCGGGTTCGCAGAGCGCATAGCTTGCTCGCTGAACGGGTCGATTGACTCGTCCGCCGAGAACATAAAGAGTTTTGTTTTCGGGTCTGCGCCGCTCTTCGCGTCGTCGATCAACACAGAAAGCAAGTCAGCGTCCGTCGGTGCTTGTGTCGAGATCACTATCGACAGCGGCTCGGCCTGTGCGCCGCTTGCTGTTTCGAGGGCATCGTACAGTTCGCTTCGCGGCCCCTTCACTTGTCCAAGTTCGTCGTGAACTGTGAAGACCGGCGACAATCCGTAAGCGGTCGAGGCTTCTGCTGACAGCGCCCGGTACAACGTCCCCAGTTCAGCGCAAAACAACTGCTTGGCTGTATCTCGTGTGGCGACAACAGCGTTTAGATCGGGCGACATACGCACAATTTTTGCCGCAAGCGCAAACAAAAGCGCGGCCTGATCCCTAGACTGAGCGGCGGAGAACAACTGCGAATTTGCTCGCGCCTCGGGGCCGCATAAGTGCAGCAGCAAAAGAAACGCGCTGATCGAAGTCTTGCCGTTCTTCCGTCCGAAACTAACTATCGCCCGTCGCGTCGGGGTGTCGTAAATGCCCCGAATTATCGAGCGTTGCCACTCTCGCAGCCGAACCGGCTGCCCTACCATCGCGCCCTCGGGGACTCGACAGGTCGATTCAATCCACAGAATGTTGCGGTCGCCGCGAGCTATCTGGTCTAGCCCGTGAACTCCCACGGCTTCTTGATCGCCGTCCGGTCGCTCGCCGTCGCCGCCGCTCTCGCCCCGTACCTCGACTGTTGCGTCAGTCGCATTTTGGTCGCGAGACTTGCGAGTTGTCCGCTTACCCTGTTTTGCAGCGCGATCAGTCTCTCGTAATCGTCGAGGCATTCTGGGCTTATTTCGCGAAGTTTTGAAGCGATGCGACGCGCTTCGGTCTGAACACAGCAGTATTGTTCGAGCAGCGCAAGGTTATCCGAACCGAACCAATCGGCCGGTTTAGAATCAACAATACTTCCCCAGATCGAACGCTGATCGTCCGTGAGGCGATCCGGCGCAGAAACCCTTGCGCCCGGTGCGACTTGGACAACGGAGAGGCTCTCGATACTTCTGCGGCCGCGCTGCTGCATCTTCTGAATCCTTGCGATTTAGCGTTTGAAAAGCCAAGCGCCGGTCTACGTCCCCTACCCTGTAGAGATTTCATCCCCCCTCCCTTTTTTTCTGCCAAGGGTGAGATGGATCAACAGGGATTCCATCGAGGTTGCAGCCTCTCAGGATGCCGGTCGATTCGAGTTGCGCCTTTGCGCCGTTGTGACAGCCTTCGCAGAGAGGCTGCCAGTTATCCACACTCCAGAATAGTTGCCTATTGCCTCGATGTGGCGTGATGTGATCGACAACCGTCGCGGCGGTCACTTTGCCAAGGTCTATGCAGTAGACGCACAAAGGGTGCTCGGCAAGGAACGCTGATCGCGCTCGTCTCCATTGCCGGTTATACGGCGAATTTCGCTGCGAATCACGCGGCCACAGTCGATCCTTCTGTAGTTTCGTCATGCAGAAAACGTAATCAACTGTTTTTTTTCAGGTACTCATCTTCGACGATTAACGCGCCGAACATGGCAACACGAAATCGAGACAACAGGTCGTTATACCGCCGAACAGTAACCTTCATTCGCCTCGCCCGTGCCTCGTTCGGTTCGTCTTTTGGGGTCAAATACGTTGTGTGGATGACATCTGCCCAAGTCGTTCGGGTCCGGCATAAACGCACGACGCATTGCTCGACGGCAGTTACGTCTCGGGGCCAGAGTCGATCTGGGACGAATCCATGCGGGGCGTTGATCCCCAAGACGATCTCCCGCAGCAGCTTGGTGCTGATCGACTCGTTCGGGTATCCCAACTCGGTAAAGCGGTCGCGAGCGAAACGCGCCCATTGGTACATACGAAAGTCCACAAACGCGGTGATGTCCGATGCGTGACGAGGCTTTCGCTCGAATGAGTCAGCCGCCATGCTCATGGTTCCATTCCCCCGGTGTTAGTCGTGAATTGTGTTTCCGACGTATATGGACGGATCAGCACGTTGACCTTCCCGTGCTCGAATACAGGGCCACGGGTGACCCTCAAATCGTCAATGTTGCTGTCGTCCTCGATGACCCGAGCAGCGACAACCGCATCGAGCAAAGCCTTCTGGAGATTATCGAGATCGCGTCTTCTACGATCCGGCGGACAGGCCAGCAGTTCAACTTGTAGCGGCCCTCCGAGTGCAACTATGGGTACGCCCTGTTCAAGAATTGAATCGGTCGCGTTCTTTCGGTAAGCGCGGCCGCGAGCACCGATCACCATGCGTCCTCGAAAATTTCGCCAGTAATGGTTCACAGATGGCGGCCACGGCAACGTAAACTCAACGACGTTCACAGGGGATTCGGCTCGTTTGGGTTTTGCTTCAGAACCCCGCAAAGACCGACGGACTCTCCTGCGTCCATTCCTCAAGTGAGCGCCCGAAAAACTAAAACAGCCGCCGCTACCGTCGCGCCGATTGCAGAACCGATGAACGCGCCGGTTGCCGCGATGACGAAAAACGCCCACATCATCGCAAGCATCCACTCCACGGCGGTTCTCACAGCACGACCTCCGTTTTTGCATAGCCCGACAGCGTGACCGACTTTTCGCTCGCCAAAATGTCCGCAAGTCGTCGCGCTGTCTCTTCGTTGAGATCGGTACGGTAAACGCGCCAGTTCCAAAACCATTTTGACTTCCCTGCTGGGAGGTACTCGACATTCCAACCGCCAAGTGACTCTGTGCTATTAGCAACACGAACTCGCGAGATCGGAATCACGCGCTCGACAGTTTTAGAGAACGGGTTCATTGGCTCTTTGGTGTTCATCAAAAAGGAATCTCATCGTTGAAATCGTCTATCGTTTTGACAAGGGTCGCCGAGCTTTCCTGTCTGGAATGCGGCGCTCCCGCTCCCGGCTGCTTTTTCTTCTCTGTAAACTTGATGGCGCGATACGCCTTGCCGCTCTGCGACATCTTGTCCCAAACATCGACAAAATAAGCTTTCCCGTCGATCAGCGCGGAACCCTTAAAATCAGCGTCTTTCGCGATGAAGGGTCTGCCGTCCTTGCCTGTGATTTCACGATCTGGGCGCTTTTCTTCGTTCACGAAGACTGATCCAGTATTGGGCTTGATTTCATACGGCATCTGCTTCGATCTCCCTTCGCTGTAACGGTTGGCGGTAAATTCGTGTGAACAACTGCGACCAAGTTTCCGGCTGACCTTTCCGATATCCCGCCCGATCTCCTGCAATCCCCCGTGACAGAATCGCGATTCGGATCATTTCTCGCCGCTGGTCAGATGTGGTGACGCCGGACGCCCAATTCAGGCCGAGTTCAAGTCTGCGAGCGAGCCATTGTTCGACGACAAGATCGCTGATGTTCATTTGGCAATCCCAGCCAGAAGACCTTTCACCGGGTTTTCGTGCGACAGCGCCGGAACGTGCTCGCGAACTTGCGCGACATCCGCCAACTGATCGAAGTGCAACGCAAAACGCTTTTCAAGAAACGGGAGAGAGTCCACCGTTGACCAAGCGATTATTTTCCAACCGCCCATCGCGGTGACCGCTCGCTCAACTTCTGGGTGAGACGGCGCGTTGTGGTAATTCCCAGAGCGAACGTGTTGAAGCGCGATTGCCCACGCCTCCCCGCTCGTCATCCGCTGTGCTTTGCGTAGTTGGCTAAAGTGCCAAGGGTTTGGGAAATACTCCTCGGAGAGCATCAAGTGTTGCGCGGCTGCGCGGAACTCTTCGATTGACCAGCCCTGCATGGCTTTAAACCACAGTTCGAGCGATTCGGCCGTGATCTTTGCGCCGGGTTTCATCTCCGCGAGCGAAATCAAAATCCGAGCCATTTCCTCACGATCATCCGGCTGCACTTGACTTCTCCAGCCACGCCCTCGCCGCAGCGACGTTCGAGTCCTGCGCGTTCTGTGCCTTTGTCGTCGGAAGCGGCCACGGCTGCGCCCACGGTTTATCGGAATCGCCGAAAAACCTCGCGGGATTAAGAACCATTCGGTTCGTTACCGTGACCAGCCGAGCGTAACGCTCGACCCCTTCGTGGATTTCTCTCCAAGTCGAACCGTTCGCAATATGTCGCCGGATATGGTGCTCTGCGGTTATCCAATCCGTTCGGCCTGAGTTTGGCGGGTACTTAGCTTTCAGAGCCGAAAACTCAGCCTTCTCGTCGGGTTCTTCGCGTGTGCTTTTCGCGACAGGTAGCGAAGACATCACACATACGGGTTCATGTGAGGTTTCAGATAGGTTCTGGCTTTGGCTATGGCTATGGCTATGACTATGAGATGGCATTGTTTCGGCAATGCCAATGGCATTGCGGTTCGGATGACCGTTCGTACTGTTTTCGTTATGCGAACTCCGCTCACTTCGCTTTGACCATCGACGATTGGCGAGCCGCCGATTGGTCTCCCGATTCTCTTCGCTTTTCGCAAGTTCTTGAGCGGCACGGGCGTTCGTCCAGCCCTCCTCTGACTTGATCCAAAACTCCTCAAGAATGCGCTTCAGAGCGTCGCGCTCTGCTTTAGAGACCGCGCCGACCATCCGGCACAGTTGAGTCATATCGAGAGGCAGCGGACGCTCAGTTGCATAGAATCCATCGAGCAATGCTCGATACGCCCCGCGCTCCGTCAGCGACAGGTGGCCGGTGTCTCGCTGAAAGTCACCGATGAAGTGTTTGTAATAGATCAAGCGGCTTTCTCCTGCGGAGTGCGTGTTCGCGCCCTCGATGCCCTGATCACCGACCAATCAACGTCTGGGCGAAGTTCCTCGACGGTTACCGCTCCGAGACTTTCACGCTCGATGAGAATCGCCAGTTCGGCAGCGGCGCTTTTGTAACCGTAACTGATGTTCCGAAGGTGACCGCCGGTTGTTCCACAACGCTCTGCAAATAGGTCTCTGTTGCGTAAAGGCATCGACTGAAGGAAAGCTTTGAGATTCATATCGGCGCGATCTTAATCATTTGGTAAATACTGTGCAAGAGCAGACGGTGAATGTTCCTGCCCCTTGCGCTCACCACACCAAATGGTGTAATCGTGCAAGACCAATGAAAAATCAGTTGGCTTCAGCAATCGTTCAACAGATTCGCCGGAAAAACATGGCGAAACTTGTGGCCGAGCGGTACGAAACGCTCGCGGCGCTTGCTGCTGCTTGCGGCTGTCAAGCGTCTACGCAAAGACGTTTCGGGTTGGTGGCTCACAAGTGACAATTCCGACAAGCGGCGCTTTCCCGACATCTCAGTCAATGTGACAGACAGCAGCCTCATCGGGCGCGTCGTCTACCGATCCAGCGAAACGATCTAAACCCTCGGCAAAACACGGTTTGAGGTGGCATTTCTGTCGCCTTTAGCATCTGCTGTTGCATTGATGTTCACCATTTGATAAATTCACCAAATGGACATCAATCAAGGGAGATTTCAGATGTACCAGAAGCAAGTGAAGTTGCCCCCTAGAACCAAGCTGTACGGGTTTGACTACAGCAAGAACGCCGACCTGTGCATGACAGGTCGGGAATGGCACACCTACGCAAAAACGGATGCCTTCAAGGTCGTTCGGGATCGCGACAATCGCGACGCCACAGCCAACGGCTGCGAGGTTTACCTAGACGGAACCCGGCGAGGGGTGTCGCCGTGAGCGGCCCAGACTTGGCCTTCGAGGGCGCTCTGTTGTTTGTGTGGCTACTGCTCGCCTTTGCGGCGGTTTCGACGCTTGGCGAACTTGCCGAGTGGGCGTACCGAATCTATCGGCAGCACCGACGCGGCCGTTTCGATGTTCTTCCGCCGCCAAACGTCAGAAGTCAACGCGCCCCTCGGAAATGGAGGGTTCCGCTGTGACTAGCGACGTTGAGCAAATTGATCCGCGAGACACCGCGAAGGTTTACGCCTTTATTCGTGACATTGAGAACGGCAAGCCAAGCAAGCCGACTCGTTTTGAACTCGACCCAGAGATTGCGCTTACGGAATTTTTGAGAGCGATTAACGCCGCTGGATTTGTTCTCTCGACCATTGCGGACGGCCGCCAACTGATTCACCGCGTACCGAAGGAGGCCGCCTAGATGGAACTTCAGCGAACGCAAGATTGGTTTGCGGCTCGAATCGGACTTTGCACCTCGTCCAAATTTGCGGACGCGATGGCGAAACTCAAAAGCGGAAAGCCATCACAGGCTCGAACGAGTTACGCGCTGCAACTTGTCTGTGAACGAATCAGCGGTCAGCCAACACCGCATTTTGAAACCGCAGCGATGCGGTGGGGGACGGAGCACGAACCCGCAGCGCGGGTGGAGTACGCGTGGCGCAACAAGATTGAAGTGCAGGAAGTCGGGTTTATCAGACATCCGACTTTAGAGGCCGGAGCTTCGCCAGACGGTTTTGTGACACTCGGTGGAATAGACGGTTGCGTCGAAATTAAGTCACCGACGACGCAGCGACATCTTGAAACATGGCTCAACGGGATGCCTGAAGACCACATTCCACAAATCCAAGGACAGATGTGGATCACGGGTCGGCAGTTTGTTGACTTTGTGTCATTCGATCCCCGGCTTAATGGATACGAACTCTACGTCGAACGCATCGAGCGTGACGACGGTTATATCGCAAACCTCGAAGAGGAGATTCGCGAGTTTCTCGCTGAGGTTGAAAGCATTCACAACCTTTTAAGGGAGAAAGCGAAGTGAGCACGGAACTAGCGAACATCAGCGTTTCTGAAATCGAGCGCATGGCAAACGCAGTCGCGAAATCTGGAATGTTCGGAGTCCGAACGCCGGAACAGGCGATGAGTCTCATGCTCATTGCACAAGCCGAAGGTCTGCACCCGGCTATTGCCGCTCGCGACTACCACATCATCAGCGGAAAAGCCTCGCTCAAGTCCGACGCGCTGCTTGCGCGATTTCAAGCAAACGGCGGTCGCATCGAGTGGCTCGAATACACCGACCAAGGTGTCAGCGCGAAAGTTTCGCACCCCCAAGGCGGAACGGTTGAGATTCGGTGGACGCTGGAGCGAGCCGAGCGAGCCGGGTTGCTGCGGAACCCAACATGGAAGTCGTACCCGCGCCAAATGCTTCGCGCTCGCGTGATAAGCGAGGGCGTCAAGACGGTTTTCCCCGGCGTTGCGGTCGGAATGTACACCTCGGAAGAGGTGCAGGACATGGTGATTCAAAACACTCCGTCGATGCCGACCCTTGTGTCCGTTCCGACCAGCGATCCGGTCGCGATGGTGCGCGAAGCGCCAGACATGGATTCGCTCAAGACTCGGTATCGAGACGGAATCGTTCTTGCTCGAAAGTTGAAAGATTCGGAACTTGAAGCCGCGCTTGTTGCAGCAAAAGACAGCCGACGCGCCGATCTCGAAGCCGTAACGGCAGAAGCTCAGGAGATTTCTCAATGAGCGACGCGGCGCTTCAAAACCTTATTGATTTGGTTGAAGGAGACAGGTCTAGTCTTATGATCGAAGAAATTATCAGGACCGCTTACGCTCTCGGTTACTTCGACGCGGCGCTGGATCAAACCAAGGCTCAACTCGCTAATAGTAAACCACTCTCTCGGGAGGTGTTGTCGTGACACAGACCGATCAAATCCGTGCCGATTTGCTTGCTGGCGTCGAACTCACTCCGCTTGATGCGCTTAACAAGTACGGCTGCTTCCGGCTCGCTGCTCGCGTCGCAGAACTTCGCAGAGAAGGACTATCCGTGGAAACGGTTGTCGATAAGGGAAGCGGCAAGAAATATGCGCGATATCGAATAGCCACTCCCGTTCAGGTCGCGCTAGACCTTTAGTCGCCCAATCGAGATGTGTGCTCGAAATCCCTAGGGAGGCCGCGCCCCACACACAACGCGGCATCGAAGATGCAAACAGTAAGTCAGTTTTCTTCGCTTGACGTTATGACATTTCGAGGTCGTCAAACTTTGGAAGATGAACGCAAAGTTGCATTATGGGTTGCGAAGCGAGGTTTTGTGTATGCACAAACGCCAAAAGAAGCGCCAGCAAAAGTTGATGCTGTTTTAATAAAGGAAGACAAAGCAATAGCTCTTTTGGAGACCAAATGCCGCTACGGGCTCGATCTTCAATGGCTTCAGACAAAATTTTCAAATGAGTGGCTGGTTACCGCCGAAAAGATTGAAGCTGGATTGAAAATTGCCGAAGGCCTGTGTTTGCCGTTTTGGGGAATGCTCTATTTGGTCAACTGTGACACGCTGCTTGTTCAAAGTATAAGCGGCGCTCAAATTCGATATGAAGATACGAAAACACAGGCAACTGTGAACGGCGGCGTTGCCATGCGTAAAAACGCATTTATAAAGATGGACAAAGCAAAAGTATTTGAAAACATTTCAAAGGTTGGGATTCGCTTGTGAAGCGTGGTGATCGTGTTTGCTTAAAGACAGGAAGTCGGGTGGCTCGCGTTGTCAAGGTTTACAGCAAGCATTCGGTCTGCGCGGGAACGATAGAGGTCAATCCGCCGCTGAAGTCGTACAAGAACTGGACCGTAAGCGAGTTGAAACTGCTTCCGCCGCTGCGAGCACAACGTAAGGTCTAAACAATGTTTTTGACACAGCAAGAGATCGAGCAACTGACCGGCCGTAAACGCCCGAGCCATCAGGTTCGAGTGTTGAAAAAGCAAGGCATCCCGTTCCAACTTCGGCCGAAAGGGCGAAAAATCTTTTTTGCCAAGTTTTTCGGTCTCTCAGCCCGACAACCCTTCGGTAAATGACTCGACGGTTTAGGCGTCGTCTCTGGGGTCTTGATTGGCCAACCAGCGCAAGTACCAGATCGCTTTATGTGCCTCTTGGGGCGTTGCGTCCTTCCGGCCCATTCGCCATAGGTACGCCATCGCGGAGCCTCGGCAATAGCCTCTGAATTCGTCCGGCGTAAGGGCCGCCTTTATCGAATCAATGCACTCGATGTCGCCCTGCTTGTAGTGACAGGGATTAATCGCGTCGTTCATGCCGCCCTCGCAATACTGACCCACTCGGTCTTAGACTCGGACGACCCACGCTGGACGTAGACGGGCATTCTGAACGTGATGCCGTGCTCGGGGTGAGTAATCCACATTGCTTGCTGTGCTGGCTCGACATCGAAGTTGTTTACGTCGGCGTACTCGTCGTAACCTTTCAAACAACCATTGACGATAAAACGGTTTGTGTGAAGGTACTGGTGCCAATGGCCGAGCAACATCACATCGAACGACTTATCGGTTTGGACGTTTCGAGCGCGTTTCTTCTTGTCACCGCGAGCAATCGGCCCAAGCGCCCCGATCATTCCATCGCCGCCCCTGAACTGGTCCCCGTGAGTCAGTAGGTAGCGGGTTCCAAACACCTTGTAATAAGCGTCCGGCCCTTCGGGGATCAAGAACGAAACCCGTTTGTCGGCCTCAAAGACCTTGGCGAGCATTTGATAGAGCAGCCAATCGAAGTTCGTGTGATTTCGACGCTTCGCTCTGGGCTTGCGGGAGGTTCGGCCGTGGTTTCCCGTGACGCACGGAACAAACACCGCTCCAAACTCGTCCGCCAGCGTTCGAGTACACCATGCTAAGACGCCTACCAATTCAATCAAGGCTGGCATCGTTGGCATCTCGTTCGTCTCTGACAGTTCTTCGTGAATGTCGCCAGAGAGCATATCGCCGCCGAGAATGAACACGCAGCCGGGGTACTTTCCACCTTGGATATGCTTTCGGAGCAACTCGATTGCGACTGTGATGAACGTCCGCGCTCGATCCTTCGCGATGTTGACGTTGTATTCGTTGATTCCGCCGATCTCGGCCGGTCTGACGACCTCGCCGAAATGCCAATCGCTCGCAAAGATCGTTGGAACACCAGCAAAATCGGAAACCGCCTTTGATGGTTTGGTTAGCCAACCCGGCGGACTAACTGATGACTTCGCGATCTTGAAAATTTCTTCGCGGACAAGCGCGTCGTTTAACGCTCGCGCCTCTAAGTCTTTGATATGCGCCCTCGCCGCTCGAAGTTGCTCTTCGAGGGTGATTGGGCGCTGCTCCGCGCCCTCGATCCTGTCAACATGAAGACGTACTGTCCTGTCGTTGACGCCGAGCGCGAGGGCCGCTTGGTGAAGATTTCTACCGTGTCTAATCCATGCCGCGTGAACGACTGCCGAATCAAGATTCTTTTTTGCCGTTGTCATCAGGAAATTGATAGGTAGTGAGGGAGTTGTGAAGCAATGTTGCGAAGTTATCGACAAAGACTTCGTCGTGAGAAAGTTTTGAGTTCATCAGATCGAGTAGACAATGAACCTTTTCGTGAACGAAGGTCTGCGCGATCAGCGTCAACGGCTGATCAGAGCGAATCTCGATTCGTAAACGATCTGGAAGCCAAATGCCCAATACCTTCGCACCATGCTTCCACCGCGACTTTGGAATGATTGCAACGGATATCGTATGACCGCAGACAGAAAACGATTTTGGAATCCCCATTTCTGATCGCTTCATAACAATGCGGCCTCCGCTTTTCGTCGCCGAACAAGCCCCGGCAACACGCGGCCACCGCCGCGAACCCACCGCATCAGTTGTTCGCGAGCGCCTTCCCAATCGTGCGCGTTGAGTTTTCTCCGCAGCGTGCTCGACTGAAGACGACCGACACCGAGGTTGTATGCCCAATCAATCGTCGCGTTGAGCGCGTTCGGGTGAGAAATTAACGAAGGGCAAAGGCGCAAAACGCCGGGCAGATAGATCGTGCGGATCGACATTTCGAGCATTTCGTCCGCTTGCGCTCGGGTGATTGGCGCGTCTTTCAGCGTCACCTTTCGCCCATCGAGGTAAAAGGTAGAACCCCAGCCGATAGTTGGGACCGATGCGCTGCACAAATAAGGGCGCGACCGGAAGCCCTCAAACTCTCGACAGAGTTCAAGAGCGATTGCGATGTCGGTCATAACCCGCGCTTGGCGAGTGTTCGGTCGAGGAACCAGTAGTTAATCGTTCCGGCTACCAACGCCGCAAAATCCGGCGTTAGCATAATTTTGAAGGAGGCCATCGGATCGAGGCCGACGCGCCATGTTTCGTAGCAATACCACGCATGGAGGAAAGACCAAAGGCCGAGAATCCAGTAAGTAATAATAGGTCGAACTGACGCGCTTAATGATGCGACGAATCCGCTACCGCTTGCGGATACCATTTCGGCTTGCTGTGAGATCGCCAGTTTGAAGGCATCCATCGCTCCAGAGTCCACAGCCGCCTCGCGAGCCGCGCCAATCTCTGCGAGTTTCTGTGCGCCGCGCTGCTCTTCAAGTTTGCATTGCCGGTCGAACATCAAAAGTTCATGCGATCTCTCGTTCTTTCGATCAACCGCTTTGATTACCTCCGGCGCGAGGCGAAATAATCCACCCAGCACCGACCCGAGAACACCTCCGCCCAACGCGTCAATCATGGGAACCTCACCGATCTCGCTTAATTAAAAGAAAGTGCCTGTACACAGCAAAAACCCCAGCCACAATCGCGACACATCCCGCGATCAGCGAAATGATTTCATTCGCGCTTGCGACCCAACTTGTCCCCGCTGCGGCGACAGAACCTACGGTTGCGACATCGGCCGCACTCTTTGGCGCACTCATCCAGACGACTCCTCAATGCTGGTTGTTGTAATGTTTGCAATGTACTGCGTGACTGTATTTTCTATCCTGTAGTAGCGAAGTTCCTGCGTTACAGGATTAAAGTTCTCTAAACTGACGACGGTGCATGGAAACCATGCGCCGCTTGTATCTCCCGGCTCTGACTGCGGTGAAGACTCGGGGCCGTGTTCACCCCAGCGAATAAACATTATTCTTTTCATTAGCGAATACCCATCGCGAGAACGTCGCATCGAGCAAGCGCTGCTCTGTTGTTGATTTGAGCTCGAAGGCGTACTTGGTACGAGCGGCCGAGCGTTGTCGTCGATTCCGGTGCAAACAGAGTCACACCGATCATGTCGTTAGCATCGAAGAACGTGCTCGTTAGCAGGGAATAGGTGCCGACTTGGCCGTTCGCGAGTCCGGCTCGGGTTCTCGTGTAAGTCGATGCGAGTGCGTCTTCAGAATAAACAAGAACTGTGGTTGCCGAACCGTTAAAAAAGACTGATGCGGCCGAGCCAGATTCGCCGTTGTTTCCTGTGACCGTATCGCTCGACTGAACGTCGATCTGTCCGGTGAAGACAAGGTTCCACCCAACTTGATAGGGAAACCCTAAATCGGGGTCATACTCGTACCAGATTTGTTGTGAGAGTGGGTTTCCGAGTGAAATTGTTGAAGGACTTGCGCTCGCCGATGTTCCGACAGGCGCGGAGTATAAGTAAACATAAACCAATGTGACGGCGTAAGCGATGTCCTGCACGTTGACCTGAACAAATGGCTTATGACCGCTGGGGTGAGCGGACGCCGGAAGTTGCACGGTCAAAAACGGCATCTCAATCGTTGTGATTGCACCGCCCGAGGTGTACCCCGTGACAAACTTCGTTACGTCACCGGACAACTTCTCTACGTTTAGCGATCCGATGTTTGCGCTTTGAATCACGCCATTTCCGATTTGTGCAGACTGCGTGATGAGCGTCCCGGTGTCGAGTTTTGCTGCCGTGATTGATCCAGCGGATATCTTGTCGGCCGTGATCGCGTTCGACGCAATGTTTCCCGCGTTAATCGTGTTTGCGGCAATGCGGTCGCCAGTAATGCTCGATGCAGCAATTTTGTCGGCTGTGATTGCGCCAGCCGCAAGTTTCGCGGTCTCGATTGCCCCAGCCTGTATCTTGGCGGCCGAAATTGAGTCTGCGGCAATTTCCGATGCGGTCACAGCGCCAGCGGCAATTTTTGCTGTCGTGATGCTTCCCGCAGAAATGGCTCCAGCCGTAACTGAGTTTGCGGCCAGTTCATTTGCGGTGATCGCGCCAGCAGCAATTTTTGCCGTGGTAACGCTACCCGCAGAAATCGCACCGGCTGTGACGCTGTTGGCTTGTAGCGAACCGGCGCTTACAGAATTAGCCGCCAGTTCATTTGCGGTGACTGCGCCAGCGGCAAGTTTTGCTGTAGTAATAGCGCCCGACTGAATCTTTGCGGAGGTGATCGAGTTTGCGGCAATCTTGTCGGCGGTGACTGCATCGGCAGATAAAGTCGCCGTGGTAACACTACCAGCGGAAAGTTTCGCTGTTGAAACAGCGCCGTCCGTTATTTGTGTGCCTGTAATCTGCCCTGTCACCTTCGCCGCAGATATCGCAGCGACTTGACTATCGGCTAACTGGCCGGTGACCTTTACAGCCGCAACGTCGGCAATCTGAGAGTTTGCAAGTTGCCCAGTAACTTTCGCAGCGGCAATGTCCGCGATCTGAGCGTTTGTAAGTTGACCGGATACTTTTGTTGCCGCGACCGCTTCAATCTGCGAGTCTGACAACTGCCCGGTAATTTTTCCGGCTGCAATTCCAGCAATCTGAGCGTTTTGTATTTCCCCGCTAATATCTAGCGCAGGAACCGCCGTTGTCCACGCGGAGCCGGTGTATCGGTACAGTTTCGAGTCGGTGGTCAAAAAGACCATTCTTCCTTGAAACAGATTCGTAGACGGCAGCGTTGAGACGATCTCAAATCCAATTCTTGACTTAGAGATGGAAAAGTTTGCGGTGTATGTCTGCCCGTTGTAGGTCGCGTTGATTGTCAACGTGCCGGTATTCGCAGACATCGCGGTGATCCGGTAGTAGCCTTTCGGCTGCCCAGAAACAGGCACGTTGGCTGCCGTGTTTACTGTTCCGGTGACGTTAACTCCCGACGATGAGAACGAAACCGCGCTCGAACTGCTGATATCGGAGGCGTTTGCGTAAAACTGTGCTCGTCCATCCGCATCGTCAAAGTTAACAACTGTACCGTCTGCGAACGCTTGGACACCGATTGAACCGCGAGTTAATTGTAACGAAAGCGAATCGCCAGCGGGGCCATCTGCTCCCGCTTGTGACTTCGTGACTGAAAACACCTTCTCAACTGTAAAACTCCCGGCATAGGTCGCGACGAAAGTGGCGGTGCCAACGCTGGCAGACATCGCAGACGCGGAATACCCGCCGGTTGTCGGGTTAATTGTCGCGGTAAGGTTACTTGATGCGGTAAGCGTAAAAGAGCATTGATTCGTGACTTCCGTCGTTCCGACGTATACGCGGAAGAATCCGAAAGCGCCGTTGAATGACGTAACCGTGCCGACACTATCTGCGGGAACAACAAAGGAGTCGTTCGTAAGATAGCCGGTGAGTGTCGGCGGACGCGCAGCGGCAGAGAAAGAACTAGTGTTTGTGTTTGGGTAAAAGTCGGAGCGAATTCGTCCCTTGCGAGTGCGAATCCAGTAATACCGAGTCTGACTGCCGCTATAAACGTGCTTGAAGTCCGAGGCGTTGCCGTCGAAGACTTTGACGGAATCAGCGCGATTGTTTGTGCTCGATGCAAACAACTCGATTGCATCGAAGGAAGCCGGGTCTGCCGGTGGCGTCCACGAAATTAGATTGAACCCATCCTCGGCATTGATCGTCATCGCCGCGAGTGAGGGCGGCTTCTGCTCTTGATCAGCAACGGCCGCTTCGTCCGCTGGGACGTACTGAATCCGAAGCGCAGAACCGGCAAGCGAACGATTTGAAATGACCGCCGGGTCGGGAAAGCCAGCCCACGGGTCTTCGTTGTCGTCGTAACGATGAGCGCCTTCGTTGTCGAGAAAGGTTAAATATCCAAGATACGGCTGCGCGATGGGAACCGTGCCGGTGTTCGCAATAAAGCGATTCGTGAGGTCTGGCGGGGATACGCTTGACCCATCGAGCAACAGCAGGAACGCGCCGGGGCCACCCGCACCGCCAGCGCCGGGAAAATACTTGTTTGGCAAAGGCCCGTGCATCGGCGGCATGACCGACGAGTTGCCCGAAAGATTGACTGTCGCTGACGCGCCCGTCGAAAAACCGCGAGACACCGTGTAGAGCCCTGCTCCACCAGCCGCGCCAGTACCACCCGAAGCTCTGAGATCGCGCTTATCACCGCTGGTAATGCTTCCGCCGGGGCCGCCGCCCGTCCCGCGCAAATCAGTCGGAATGCCAGAGAGCGTGATTCCACTCAACTTCAATTCTAAATAGGGGAAACTTGCGTGTTTGCCCTTCGTGACAGGCACCGGGCGCGTGATGAGTCTCGCGTTGCCTTCACGATAATCCTTCTGGGCGTCGATACCGTCCCAGCCGCGAGAGTTTCCGACAAAGCCCGGATTCCCGAGTGTGTCGGTTGTCGGACTGTTGTCGTCTGCAACACCGGGAAGTCCGCCGCCTATGCCATTGATTGCACCGTTGATCGTCAAATATCCCTTTACGCGCAGTTGCACGTTGCCGGTGATATTGATCGTACAGCCCTGCGGGATCGTCAGATCGTCGTTGTGGTACCAAATCGAGGCTGCGGCGGTTATGTCTGTAGTGCCATTCAGGGTGTAAGTTCCCGCTGCCATCACTCCATTCGTGATAGTCGCGACGCTCGATAGCGGTGTCCCGATTGCGGTGTAGAACGCATCGGGGAGAACAGTCTGTGCGGTTGTGGGTGACAACGCGGACGCCGGGGCCGTCGAGCCGAACAGTTCAAGTTGAACTTGTCCGGTGCGATGGTTCACCGACATATTCTGAATTTCAAACGAGCGGTCAATGCTCGCGCCGCTTCCCGAAAAGTCGCGGACGGTTGCGTAGTTGACGCGAACAACGTCGCCTATTTCTAGTCTATTCAGGGAGTGCAGAACAGACACAGAGAGCCGTTGGGGCGGCGCGGCATAACGGTCGCGCACCGCATCAATCAATGTGAAAATCAGCGAATCAGTTGCTTTGCCGCCGTATAAACCTTTGAACTTGAGTTCCAGCGGATCAGCGCGGCCGTGTACCGAGGCCGACGTTGCGTCGATCAGGGTCGTCGTTCTTGTGTATTCTTTCCCGTTCCAATTCCACGAAATGCGAAAGACATTGTGCAACTCGTCCATATCGTGAACGAGTTCGCCTACTTGGGTTGAGTTGCTCTCGTCCAAAGTTGCGACTGACGCGGCGTCCATAAGAACACGCGCCGAACGCTTTAGACCCAATGCGCCGTCGGAATAGACAGGCATAAAGAGGCCAACAAGTCGGCAGATTTCTTCTTCGAGAAACTTCTTTCCGTCTGTTTTTTTCAATCCTTCAAATCTGAGCGCGACGCCATCGTCTGCGCCATTCCAAATATCAACACCTATTCCCGTGAAGTCCGAAAGACGAATAAGGTTTGGATTGATACCAAGGTGCCATGTCGAAGGGAAAGTGGCGTTGTCGCCGAATAGCGTGCCGGTTAGGATTGCGTAGGCGAGTTTGACAGCGGGAAGTTCTAGATAAATGTGCTCTGTGACCTTTTCACGCCTTGACGCGGCGACGGCTGCATCAACATCGTACTTGCTTGCGATGGTGCCGAGGACGCCTCGCGTACATCCGGTGAATGCGACGTTGGTTTTTCCGGTATAGCGAATGATTTCGTCACGAATCTTGATGTACCCAACCGTGGCGTTTGCCGCGTCCGAGTAACTCGCGCCGTGGTAGACGGTTGAAAATCCGGTCGTTGAGGTGACAGGAATCGTGGTGTCTGTCGCAGATATTGATTGCGCGAGCGTAGTTTCCGCGAGTTCAAATATCTCTTTTTTTGCCGAACGCTGAATGTCCGCACAACGAATTGAGTATCTTCCTTTGTCGAAACTTGCCTCTACGACTTTTTGCGTTCCGATAAGAACGAAGTCGGCAAACGCGAACCCGGCGTAGCCCATGTAAAAACGGACTTGACGATCTCGAAGACCCTCGTCGTCGTTAAGGCGCTCGCGGATTTCATCGGTGATCGACGCGCCAAGGTCTACAACGGCAAATGCCGCAGAGCCGATCTCGCTGCGCCCATCAATAGGATTGAGGCGCTGGGATACGATGTTTGGCTCTTGCAACGCGCCGTAGATGACGGTGCCGCCGATTCCTGTAGTGTCGGAATGGCTTGTGATGTACAGAGAATCGACCGGGTACTCAATCTTGACGACGAAGCGCGGCTCTTTAACTTGACTCCTGTTAGCGGCATCGAAAGCGGCTGGATCAGTCCGCATTACGCTTCCTCCAACTCGAAGTTGACGCGCATTCCGTCCTCGGCTGGGTTACTACCTCCAGAGCCGTCGAGACGTTCGAGGTTGTAACTCCCGGCAACACGGCGAACGGTAAACGTCGTTCCCATGTTTCCAGCGACGCCATACGGCGAGAGAGTGAAGGACTCTTGCGCCTCTACAGAGTGCAAAAACTCCTGAATCGCTAAAAGTTCAGCCGCGCTCATCACAAGTGCGGTGACGTTGTATGCAGACTTTCCAAAGTAGTAAAGAGTTTCGGTCTTGTCTGACAAGGTGCGCTGTATTTCTGCGCCGACCTTCCTGCTAATCGAAAGTCCACCCTCAACGATTCTGAGGTTTAACGTGTACTGCGTTTCTACGGTATGCCCAGCGATCAGCGAACGCTTGGCGTTGTAAGTGACCGCTGCCATCAGCCACCTCCCATCACGCCAGCTTGGCGAGAGTTCCCGTTAATAAAAACAACATCTCGGTCGTTGACCGCTTCGCTGATCTGCCCAATCAGCCAGTCTGCGGTTTCGCGTCCAGAGAAGAGGTTTCCGTTGACGATTACTTGGGCGACCTTCTTCTGATCTTGCTGCGATTGGTCAGCGTTTCCCTGCGTTGCTGCGCGAGCGGCATCTATCCCACCCGATCCTGATCCGCCGCCACCGACTGACGGAGCGCCGCCGGAGCCGCTTGGGTTTGTTGCACGAATTTTTGCAATCTGAATCGCACCTATCGCGGCGACTTTTGCCGCCATTTTTAGGTTTGCAGGAAATGGTAGGCCGAGGGCTTTTGTTATGTTTTCAGCGGTATTGATAATGGCGTTTGCTATCGCGAAGCCCTGCTGCACCTTGAAGAACTTTGTTCCCGCGCCACCAAGCACGGTAAACATCTCTCCAGCAAGATCAATTATCGACATATTTTTGATCTGCTCTAATTCAATAGTTTGCAGACCAAACGCTTGCTGAATGTCGAACTGGAGCCGCTGAAACTCCGACATTGCGAGGTATTTATCTTGATGAAACTGATAGTTCATCAACGCCATCCGGTCAAGATGCGCTTTTTCAATCGCCTCTTTTTGTTCGTTGTCTGTCATCAAAGAGGTCAGATCGAGCGTTGTAGCTCTCGCATCAATATCTGCCATACGACGATCTTGTGCGCTAAGAGGCGCGGGTTTGAACTTCCCGGTCTTAGGATCAAATCCCTTGAGCGCGGCATCGACGTTTTTTGTTAGAAATGACAAATCAACATCGACGCCGGGAATCGCCCCAGCGGCGTCAAGCATCTTTTTACTGTTGACGAGATTGTTTATTTCGCCCTGAACTTGCGCGATTGCTTTCCGAATCCCTTCTGGGCCAAGTATTGCGTCCTGCCCCTCGACGTATCCAAAGTTGAAAAATAACGGAACGCCGTCTTTTGCCTCTTGCAAAATTTGCAGTTTTTTCTGAAGCCGTTCGACTTCGCCGCCGCCGCCAGTAAGAATTCGGACTGCACCGACAGTCTCTGTCAGTTGATTTGTCAGGAAGGTAAGCGCACCCGCCGCAACAGAGGTCAACTCAATAAACAGCGATTTTGCACTAAACTTCAACCTATCGAACGAATCGGCTAACTGATCCACTTGCTGAACGGCTAGATCGGACGCTGGGCCGCCGAGCCGTGAGAACTGCTCGTTAAGTCCCTCCGCGTTTGTGCCAACCTCGACAAGCGTCGGGAGTAGTGACGCCCCAGATTTCCCGAATATGTCGATGGCGGCTGCGGTTCTCCCTGCGGGGTCGGTAATGCTCGCAATGGCAACGGCGATTTGCTGAAACTGCTGGTCTGGCGCAAGAGCGAGAATTTGCTGCGCTGACAGACCTATCTTGTCCAACGCCGCCGACGCTGCGGCCGACCCTTCCCCCGCGCTGATCAGGTTGTTTTGCATCTTTGCAACAGCGCCAGCCACGGACTCGAGCGAACTGCCAGATAGCGTTGCCGCAAATTGCAAACTTTGTAGCGACTGAATCGAAATTCCCGTCTGTACGGATATGTCATTCAGCGCACTAGCCGCTTGGATTGCCTGAGAGACGACTTGTTGAAAACTGATCGCGCCGACAAGTCCGCCAATTTGCTTTAGCGAGATTCCAAGATTATTGAAGGAAAGACCCGTGTCTTTTGTGCCCTTTTTTACCTTGTCGAGTTCAGCGCGAAGTTGCGCCGTCTCCGCCGCCATTTTGACGACTAATGTGCCGATGTCAGCCATTTGGGTTCACCATCGCTTCGAGAATTGCTTTTTGCTCATCAACCGTTTGTACGGCGGGTGAATGCGATTTTTTCGGTATGAAGTCGGAAGGACGCCAAGGCTTACCGCCTTTCTTCGGCCCTGCGGCGTTGGCCGTCGTTGCCGAAATCATTGCCATGCGCCACGTTTCGATGTCGTAGCCCCACGGCTCCATGCCGAAGTAAGCGATCCAATAGGTAAACTCTTCGGAACTTATACGTTCTTGGAGTTCGCCTACCGTCGCGCCAAGTTGAGACGCGAGGCGGAACCACATCAGCAGTTCCGTCTCGCCGTCTATTTTTTTTCTGCGTCAGCAACCGCTGTTTGAGACAGACCGGATGCTTCCAGAATTTCCTTCGCCAGTTTGTCGAGGATCATCCCGTCGAGGTTTGAGACATCCTGCGGATTGTCAAAAAGTCGTAAGCCCTCGGAATCGCAGAGTCCGAGAGCGACGATTTTGTAATCCGCAAGCGGCTCGCCGCCCTGCTGGGCGACCCCCGCCATCTGCTGAAGTTGCACCCGTTCTGCGCCGGTAAGCCCTCGGACATACACGGTCAAGCCATGTACTTCGATCTGGCGGACAGACGCTTTTGCGAATGCGCTTGATATCTGAGCCTTCAGCAGATCGCGACTCACAGGGTCACCGTCGGGAGCGCGGTCAGGTTGAGGGTGACCGTGACGCTGATTTCCTTGCCTTCGGCGGTGAGCGAATCCACATCAAACTTCGTGATGAAGGCGTTGAACTGAACGGTGTACTGGCCGCTGTCAGGCAGTACGATCTGGTAGTTGCCAGAAGTTCCGTTAATCAACTTAGTTCGCATCGCCTCGTGCGCGGCCTCGGCCGGGTCGAAGAGAAGCGTGAGTTCCACGGTCTGCGGCTCGTGTCCGCCGACCATGATCGACGGGTGAGCAGCGCCCATCACGTTGATTTCGAGGGTCTTGCGGCTGTAGCCCGACCACTTGACCTCGGAAATCTGTGCAATAGTGGTGAAAGCCTCTGTGGGAGACGCGCCGTCGCCAACTTTGAACAAAGTGTTTGTAGATGAATATGCGGCCATTTTCCTTTACTCCAAAAAAAAGCCGCCTTCCGGCGGCGACGTTGAAACGATGTATAAACAATCCGCTTCAGGCGGACTTACTCATTCAGCGATATACGAACTCAAAATCCATTTGCACGACACGAAGAACGCTGTCCCCTTCGGCCTCTGCGTTTTCCTGTCGGTTTGACAGTCGAGAACTCAACACGGCAACCCCGCTCTGCGTTCCGCTCCAGCCATCAATCCCTGCTTGAACCGCATCGGCAACCGGGGCGACTTGCGCCATCGTTTCGCCGACGATCTCAATCCGAAGAGTAGCTCGGAAGAGAAGCGGGTTATTACCGAGAGTTCGTGCGAACCCCGACCCGCTCGTCCGGCTTACAGCAACCGCTGGAAGGGCTGGCTCCTGAACTATGATTTCTCGGTACACACGCGCCCCCGCCCCAGTATTCAGCGCGGCGATCTTTGCAATGACGGCGTTTTCTATGCTCACGGGTCAACAAGCCCCTCTGCGTTAACTGACGTTTGCGCTTTGCGCTTCTCAAGTCTGGCAAGTCCGACTTCAAGTATTCGTTGAAACTCAGGAATTATTCCTGCTCGGGTGGCGTTCCACGCCGGAACAAACCAAGGTTTTGCTTTTGAAAACTTGCTGCCACTCTCAACCATGTGGCCGTAAAAAATTCCTTTTCGCTTTCTGCTGTAGTACAGGTTATGCAAACCGATCGAGCGTTTGTCTCGGTACTTTGGGCCGACTTGAATCTGAACAACTTCGTTTCCCGTCGGCTTGCCGTTTGCTATTTTGATCGACTCGGCCAAAGCGCCGGATCGACTAAACTGGCTCACATTTGACGTTGCTTTCTTTTCAAGCGGAACGAGCGAACGGCGAACAGCGCGTCGCAGCAACTTTTGTGACGCAATAGCATCTAATTCAAGAAGCCGCGCCTCTAGCGCTTGCAGCCCATCGACTTTGATGTCTATCCTCAACGCCACTACGAGAAACGCTCAACGCAGAGCAGTTGCAACTCGATATTTCTTTCTTCGACATTGATCACAGACTGAATGTCGAAGTACCTAGAGCCAAACTTGACACGATCTTTCGGAGAAATTGACTGTCCTACAATCGGCCGAATCGTGATTCGGGTTGAGGTCTGTCCCTGTGTCTGCTGCGCGGCAAACAACTCGCGGCCGTTTAGCGGCTCGACCGCAGCCCAAACCGTCGCGAGGTTGGCCCAGCTTTTTGTTTGATCACCGTATTGATCGATGGCGTCCGTCGCTCGTTGAACGACAACGCGATGTCGAAGCCTACCGGGACGCATCAGAACACCTTAAACGGCGTCAACAGCGCGGCAAAACCAAGCGGGAATTCTGTCTTGAGAGACTTTGAATAGTTAAAGGGGTCGGAGGCTGCCGACTCGCGGTTCTCGTAAAGGTGCGCCGTCATCAATTTAATAGCGGCCTTCACACCCATCGGCACATCCGTCGGCGCGCCGTAGCCAGCAACGTAACGAACCCGAACGTCGTCGGTGTATCCGCGAGCAGACGGCCATCCGACCCCAAACGCCGGGACAATGCGTCCCGGCTGCGAGTACGGCCCGGTGTCCGCGATCACTAAGTAGTTGTTTGCAGAAAGCGTTTGAGTTGCGTTGTTCCCGTCGATGTAAGTGATGTAACTCACGCTCAAGAGCGGAGCCTTGTCGATAAAAAGGCTCGGGAACGCGGATTCTGGAAACTGGTTAATTCGAGTCTCCCATGTCGTACTCACAAACGAGCGGCCGGTGTAAAACTCGGCCGTCTCGCGAGCGGTGCGCGTCAAAATGTACAGCAGTTCGTCGTCGTAATTGCCGTCAATGCGGCAATGAGCGCGAGCCTCTTCAACTGTGACCGGCTCTGCGGCCGGTGCTGTGATTAAAAGTTGAGTCATAGCTGGCGCACCTGAACCAAAACCGAGCGATCTTCAATTCGACCGCCGGGAGTGGTAATTCGATTTGTGATCGTGTAGTCGGTTCCCGCAACGCCGCCGGTTAGGAATGCTCGGGTCACATTGGAAGTGACGCCTTCGCTTTGAAGCGTGAAAGCCGCCGGTATTTCCCATGACGAACCGGTCACGGTGTCGTTGACTAGGAATTGATTCCAATCAATCGCGAAGTCAATCGTGCTGTTTGGGTCTTTCGTAAAAGCCGCGATTATCATGCAGCCACTCTCCTATTGTTTGTCCCGGCGCTTGCCGTCGAGCGAGGCTCAACCTCGACCGAACGATCCATTTCGCCTCGGAAATCAATCTGCGCTCTCGGATCGACCACCACCATGCGCGGCCGGAACGACACGCCGAGAATTCTCGACTGTGCCGTGTACGTCTTAAATCTGCCCGTCGCGGTCGCGCTCGATGTCGCTGTCGCCGTACCCGGCGAGGAAATCTTGACTTGGCCGCTTGCCGCCGTTTCTGCAAAGCCAAGCAACGCAACGGTCGGTCGTCCTCGACCTTGCGTGACGCCCTCGACGTTCGCGGTTCCGGCCTCGGCTCCGTCAATCTGGCCGCGTCCGCGACCGTCTGCGGAGACGCTTGTCGAGCCTTGCAAAGCGCCATCAACGAGGCCAAAGCCGCGTATTTCGACGATGCTGGAGGCCGCCCCAATCGCGCCTCCGTCCGTTCTGCCGACGCCTTGAATCGCGGCGCTTGCAGATGCCGAAACCGACAGGTCAACTCGCATCGACAGGCGCGTTCTGCCGGTCGCATCGGTGATTGATGCTGAATCCGACGAGGCAGCGCATCGGCCAAAACCGCGCCCGTCTGAATTCGCCGCAGCAACGCCAAGACTTGCAGCAGAAAGCGCGGATCGCGCTCTGCCGACTGCCGAAACAAGCCCTTCGGTAGAGACATGGCCGGTCGTCATTCCGCGACCGTGTGCGTCCGCCTCTACGGTGGTCGCCGCGCTGATCGAGCCGTTTACAGGCCCGTGGCCAAGTATTATGGCGCTCGTCGTCGTTACACCGAGCGAGTCTCCATCGACCGCTCCGATTCCAAATACCGCCCCGGTCGAAACCGAGGAAGCCGCCAACGTGCCGGTCGCCGCAGCCCGTCCGCGAAGGTTTGCCGTACCCGCAGAGACGCCTGTTGCACTCGCGTTAATACGGCCGTCGGCTTGAACCGTTGCTGCAACGGTGGCGACACCGACGGTAGTGCCAGAGGCCGAAATCCTCGGCCGCATCGTCCCGGTAACAAAAGACGAAGCGACAGCGGAACCGTGGGCGGTGTCACCTACGGCATAGCCGAAGAGCCAGTAATCACTCTGGACGAATAGGCCGCTCATTTATCCCCCGAGCCGCTCTCGACATGGGACGCGGCCGTTGTAGTTACGGAGCCTGATCAGCCCCGTGCTCGCTTTGCTGTGCTGCAATCTGCGGCTGCGCTTGCTGCTGCATCTTGCTAATCAGACCAGCCACCATTTCAAACGGCTGCTTTGCGAGCGCCGCCATCATTAAGTTGGCTTCTTCCGTCGTCATTTCAAACTTCAACGTACTCATCAAAATAAACTCCCGCTATGGGTAAAACTAAATCATAAAATATGACAAGCTGATATTGATGTCGTTGTAGACGCTTTGGCTACCCGACGTTACTGTCACTCGCCAAGTTTCTACGAATCCATTATTGCAGTAATAGGCAGCAAAAATAGGGCGTTGGACATCGGTCTGACTAATCGTCATTTCAAAAGATGCACTTATACGGGCCCAACTATAAGTGTAAACACCCGTACCACCGGTTATCGTTGGCTGTCCAACTTGCGTGTTTGTTCCGCC
>Ga0194133_10002030_pt1 | contig 32734 bp, 38 predicted proteins | sample TA2KigOf40mmetaG_FD_155448 | JGI IMG/M metagenome (GOLD analysis project Ga0194133, IMG submission 155448) | Freshwater microbial communities from Lake Tanganyika, Tanzania - TA2015055 Kigoma Offshore 40m | ecosystem: Environmental > Aquatic > Freshwater > Lake | place: Tanzania: Lake...
GTAGATCTTTTTAAAATTGGGGTGGTCTTTTGATAGCCACAGAATATGTTTTTGGTCTAATAACTCCAAAGCAATGGTTTGGAGGTTGGTAATGGATATTTCAATCAAGCAGGGCTGATTTTGTTGCCATTTCCCTTTAAGATTTAAAAAGTTGCCGATGCTCAGAATGTTATCATCATAAGAATTTATCAGGTCCGGTGTTTTGGCGTGCTTTGCACTGACTGCAAAATCTTGATAGGAGTCTGGCATAAACTGCCCCATGCCAAAAGCGCCTGCATATGAACCTTGGAGTGAGAAAATATCAATTTTTTTTGTTTTTTCAATGGCTAATAAGACATTGAGTTCGTGTAGGAAGAATGTACTGCGAGTTGGATAGTAAAATCCAATCGTTGCAAGAGCCTGAGCAACAGGGTAATTTCCCTTTTTGTGGCCATAAAAAGTCTCTACACCAAGAATGCTTGAAATATAGTGGGGTGGAATATGATATTTGATGTATGCCTGATCAAGGATCGGCTGAAATTTTCGGCTAAATTGTTTGCCTTTGGCAATGCGCTCATCAGTGAGCAATAAATTTTTATACCAAGACCAGGGCTTTGTTTCTGAGGGGTGAGAAATTTTGTAAAGTACTTCTTGGTTTGCTTTCATTTGGCCAATTCTTTCGATTGATTGTTTTGATACTCCTGATTTCTCTGCAATTTCTGCGAACTGGGTAAATTTTTCAGATGTTGCTATGGTATAAGATTCATCGGTATTGCTGCAGGCAGCGAGTAAAATTAAAATTATGAAGCCAATAATTTTAGTCATATTCTATCCGGTGTAAGTGCCATACAATCCCTAATGCTACACCACAGACCATTAAATTACTACCTCCATAGCTAAAAAAGGGCAGTGGGACTCCCACCACAGGAATTATCCCGCAAACCATGGCTGTATTAATGCAGCTGCATATGAAAAAATAAAAAGCAATTGCGCTAAGCATGAGCTTTGCAAAGATGGATTTGGCTTGTAGTGCCATGACTAAAATGCTCATACATAAGGTGCATAATAAAAAAAGAATGAGGCTTGCGCCGAATAATCCACTCTCCTCACTTATTAATGCAAAGATAAAATCAGTATGAAATTCCGGCAGAAATTGATAAAAAACCTGGGTGCTTCCCAGCAAACCTTTGCCCCAGATTCCCCCTGAGCCAATTGCAATTTTAGATTGCATGATGTGGTAGCCTGTTCCAAGTGGGTCGGAACTTGGGTCCAGTAATGTTAGGATGCGATTTTGCTGGTAGGTATGCAGCAAGTTCCATAATAAAGGGATGCTTGCAATGAAGATAAGAAGCAAGGAGGCAATTGAGCGATAGCTTAATCCACTGATAAAAATTTGTAAAAGACCGATTGATAAGACAATAATCCCAGTTCCAAGATCAGGCTGTTTGGCAATTAAAAAAAAGGGAACTAAGATAATATTGGCACAAAAAAGGAAGTGAGATAAGTGAAGGGGCAGTTTTAAATAACTTAAGCAGTGAGCCATGTAAAGTGGGCAGGCAATTTTCATGAACTCTGATGGCTCAACACGAATGGGTCCAATAGCTAGCCAGCGGCTGGCTCCTTTAATAGTAAGTCCTTTAAAATGAACCAAGATCAGTAAACCAACGCCAATTAAATAATAAAGGAAGCTTAAGTTTTTAAACCATTTGGGCGATACTTTTGAAACCAAGAAGGCGACGAACATCGCGGCCAGGATGCGAAGAAGGTGGTTGGTAAAGTGATGATTATGTAGATGGGTGCTGGCACTGTATTGAAAGATGCAAGATAGCAGCAGAAGTAATAAAGTGCAAAATGCACTAATATGAGCTGGAGCTAAGCTAATGCTATGTTTTTTCATCCGCAATAGAACATCCAAAGATAATGTGCCTGAGCTCTCTTGTTTAATGGGGTTTTTTGACATACGGGTCTCTGTATTCATTAAAATAAATATTGATGATATCATTTGCAGTGCTTACTGCCAGGGGGTGGTGTTCTAAAATGACCACAATTGCTATTTCGGGCTTATGGGAAGGCGCATAGCCAATAAATAAAGAGTGGTCATGGCTTTGGAGGTTGTCATCTGAGTGATTCTTGATGTTAACAACCTGTGCTGTTCCGGTCTTTCCAGCAATTTGATGCGGGTTATCCTTAAATCGGTGACCAGTTCCTGTTTGCAGGACATCAAGCAGCGCATGATCAATGATGGTCCAGTTTTCAGGTGAATAAGAGATAGGCGCTGCCTCTTCAACCAAGCGAGGATGCCAGTTGTCCTGATCTTTAAGGGCTTTGGTTAGGTGAATATTTTTAGCCTGCCCGTGATTGGCAAGAAGCACTATGGCCTGTGCCAGCTGCAATGGAGTCACTTGCGTGGCGCCTTGACCGATTCCAATATTTATGGTGTCGCCAAGATACCATTTTTTGCCAAGCATATTTTTCCAAGATGGTGATGGCACTAGGCCTGATTTTTCACTGGGCAATTCAATTAATGTTTTCTGACCAAGTCCAAATTGACTCATGGCATGTGACAAATGATAGGCTCCCATTTTTTCAGCCAGTTGGTAAAAGAAAGTATCACATGAGAAAGTAATGGCTCTATGAACATCTACTTTACCATGCCCATGCTTCAACCAATCATTATAACGCTGAGAGCTATTTGGAGTTATATAGTATCCTGGGTCATCAATGACTGTCTTTCGATCGATGATTTTTTGCTCAAGTGCCTCTAGGGCGATAAACGGTTTTACGGTTGATGCTGGAGGATAAAGACCATGTGTTAGCCTATTAAAAAAACTGCGTGGTGTTTCGTTGCTTTCAAATGGGTTGTTGGGGTCATAGCTGGGTAATGAGACAGCAGCTAAAATCTCTGATGTTTGCGTATCAACCAAAATGGCTGTTCCTTGATATTTTGACATAATGTCATAAATTGCCTGCTGCAGATTTGCATCGATGGTGAGTTGAATGTCCATGCCAGTAATGGGTGGAATGATTTCGGATTGTGCTTGAACCTGGCCTTTGGCATTTTTAGTAATTTTCAGCCAGCCGGGAATGCCTGATAAATGCTCATTGAATGTAAGTTCGATGCCATTTTTGCCAATCAGCTTGTTATCAGTCGTAGTGGTGTATCCGGTGATATGCGCTGCCGATGGACCAAATGGATAAATGCGGTTGAGGGCTTCATTGAAGCGTAAATTCGGAAGCGACCACATATTGAGAGCCAAGGTGGTATATTCTGTTTGGGTAAGGGGGTCTTTTAAATTAATTTCCCCACCCTCTAATGCTTGGTTGTATTCATTCTCAAGCTTTTCCCAATCAGTTTTAATATGGGGAGATAGACTTGTTTGGATCAGTGAAAATGGGATGGAGTTTTGTTTGGTAAGTGTTAAATAATGGGCATACTCGCCACGTGCAAGTACATTCATATTACGATCGTATATGGTACCTCTGGGTGGGGTGATTAGAGCGCTTTTCTTAAAGTTATTGTTAGAAAGGTTTAAAAAGTAGCTGTTTTGATTGATTGTGATGCCTGCATATTGCCAAATAATCATAAATGTAATGCCTATGATTGCAAGGCCGCTGATAACAATTCGTTGATGAATTACTTTTTGAGTGTTGATCAGTTTAATCACGGTGGTAGGGGTGGTTGTTGTAAATGGACAGGATACGAAAGATTTGTTCACCAATCAGGCATATTGCCATTTGGTGTGTAAAAGTAAGCGCTGATAATGAAAGTCGGGTATTTGCTTTTTGAATGAATGTCGGACACAGGCCATCACTTGATCCAATAATAAAACACCAGTAGGGCTGGTCAAACAAGCGGTCGGCTAATTGACGGGTATTTAAGTTTTGTCCTTTTTCACAAAGCGCAATCACATGGGCCTGTGTTGGAATTTGTGCTTGAATGACTTCAGCTTCATGAAAAAGCTTAGAAGACCGTGCGCCTGTAGCAGGTTTAACAAGGCATAATTCAAATCCACCATATCGCGCCGCACATTTTTGATAGTGGTTAACAATCATTTGTTCACCATTGCCTAATTTATGGCTTGGGCAAATAATTTTAATTTTTTTTTGTGTCAGGCTCATGATTGGGCTCTAATTGCCAGAGGTTTTCAAGCTGATAAAATGCGCGTGTATCCGGTTGCATGATGTGAACGATAACGTTATAGCAGTCAATTATCAGCCAGCTCATTTGAGGATCGTTTTCAAAATGGTGAAGATAGTTACCCATTTTTGCTGCAAGGGCGCAGTTGTCAGCAATGGTTTTGGCGTGTCGATTAGAGGTTGCACTGCAGATGATAAAATAGTCAGCAAAGTCTGCATTATTTCGGATATCAATTATTACAATTTCTAGTGCTTTGGCATCTTCTAAGGCACGCACTAAGTCATTGACCTGGTTCATATGATGATTTTCCTATTGCAAATCATGGCTATTATGCCAGAATAATAAATAGATTACGATAGGATTCTTATGATTTGGGCATGGGTTGACTTAGAAATGACGGGGCTAGAGGATGGCGACCAAATTTTAGAATTTGGAATGGTGCTGACTGATCCTGATATGAAAGAATTGCTTCCGCCTGTTCATGCAGTTCTCAGCTGCTCGGAAAGTGTTTTACAAAACATGGGCCCTTGGTGTCAAGAGCATCACACGAAAAGTGGATTGTTGAGCTTGGTGCGAAAATCAGATCTTAAAATTCAAGCGCTCGATACATTGGTTTATGAGAAAATTAAACCCCTCATGCAGGACCAGTCAATCATTCTGGCGGGTAACTCAATCCATACTGATCGTCGGTTCATCATAAAGTACATGCCCATGTTTAATCAGCTTTTGCATTATCGGATGTTAGATGTTTCGACCCTTAAGATTTTGCATGGGCAGTGGAGTAAGGATGCTGCCTTTGAAAAAGGAAACTCACCCCATCGCTCACTTGAAGATATTTATCTTTCAATTGAGGAGTTGAAATATTATAAAAATTGGATGTTCGCTTCGTGATTCAGCTTGATCACATTTATGCTGATGATCAAAGGAAGTGCTCTCAAGATTTTTTGTATCAAGCATGTCGGTGGTTACGCTCTTTCAGTCAATTGCACCGTTGTGTAATAGGTTATGATCCTACTTCAGAAATAGGGCAATATCTTAAAGCTCAATTGCCAGAAATAAGGCTTTATCAAGCAGATAAAAATGTTCCTATGGATTGGTTTATTGATGCTTATTGGGATCAGTCTCATAACCATGATTTTAAGCAGATACATGTTCCTGTGTTGTCTATTTTTCTTCCAAGCACTGATGTGGATGGGAATATTAAATGTGATCAAATCTTGTTGGATGGGGCATATAGTCCGAGTGTGTTTAATCATTCTTTTTTTGGTGCCCAGACGATGGTCATTCATCCAGTTAAGACAGCGGGTGTCTTCATTGAGCTTGAATCATTTAGGCCATCAGGCAGGCATTGTGCCCATAAATATGATAAAGGGGCTGTGGCTTTATTTGGCGGATCCCCCTTGTTTGCCTCAGCTCTTGTTATGGGTGCAAAAGCTGCTATGATTTCTGGTGCTGGCTATGTGCTTGCAGTGAGTGAGGCGCCTGTGCCTGCGGATGAAAGTGGTATTATTTGGGCAAATATTTTTCAGCCTGAGGTGCGCTATTATTTTGATCGAGCCTCTGTTTTTGTTTGGGGGCTGGGTATGTTGCCAAATTCTCCATTAATGGCATGGGCTGGTCAGCTAAAAGGCACCCATGTTATTGACGCAGGTGCGCTTGAATTTGTCTGCGAATTTAACGGTGAAAAAATCATATTAATGCATGCAGGCGAAATGGCCAGGTTTTTGGGCGTTAGCTCAAAACACATTCAGCAGCATCGGGTAGTTAGTGCATTAAAGGTTGCTCGTCAAACGGGGGCTGTTGTTCTATTAAAAGGGGATTATCCAGTACTGGTTCAGGGAGAGGCCTTTTATGTTGTAAACGCTGATTTCTCAGTTTTTTCTCGAGCAGGGACTGGGGATATCCTGGCTGGGTTGGTTGGCTCTTTTTGTGCGCAAGGCCATCGCTCATTGGATGCCGTTCTAAAGGCTTTACAAGTTGGCTTGGCCTTGTCGCGTTTGAATAGACCAGTGTTATGGGGGGATTATGAAGCAGTATTCACTGAGTCTTGAAAATGAGATAGAACTGACTGAGGTGACTAGAAAACTTGCAAGCTATCTTAAGGGCAAATCGGTTCTTGTCTTTTTAGAGGGGGATTTGGGTGCAGGTAAATCTACTTTCATGCGTTATTATTTGGCCGCTTGTGGCTATCACGGAGTTGTAGTCAGTCCAACATATACGATCGTAGAGATTTATGAGCTAGAGCAGCTAAATGTTGTGCATGCAGATTGCTATCGACTGTCCAAAGAGGATATTTTTTTTCTGGATTTCCCATCTTATTTGATGGAACAAAAAGTGCATCAACTATGGATTGAGTGGGCTGATCAGTTCAAGCAGGTATTGCCTGTATGGGATCTTAAAATCCAGTTCCTTCATTTGGGTGAAGAAAAAAGGGGGCTTGTATTACAAACCCCCGTTGATTCCCCTTTAATCCTTGATGAGATTAAAAGTTAGAAGTCTCATGATCGTTTTGACGACGACGTGAACGATTTAGGCCTCTTGCTCTTCCAGAAGAACGATTGTTTGAACGATGCTGGCTTGCATCTCTGGATTGTGGTTGGTCATTGGTACTTGCATTGCTTCGTTTTCTTTGATTGGACCTGCGTTTTTGGCTGCTGTCATTTTGATGTCCGGTTGCAAATTTTTCGCTACTGGATTTTCCAAATAACTTATTCCACAGGTGTTGTAAGAAGTTGCTGTGTTTTGGTTTTTGGGGATGGCTTTGCGTGATGCCGCTTCCCATGGGCTGATTGTTTTTGGCATTCATTTTATCTAATTGCCAAGTAGGGGTGCTCTCATCAATTGATTTTTCATCAAGGCGGATATACTGCTCTGCAGTACCTGATCCACGCTCTTCGTTTATCTTAATTCGTTTGAGTAAGAAACGTTGGTCCAGCAGCTGTGGATTGGCTAGAATGCAGATGTCAATATTGTATCGCTTTTTGATATCAGAGATAGCTTCACTGCGAGCATTGAGCATATAGTTTGCGATATCAAATGGGACTTGTACTTGAATAAGATCACAGGTGGAGCCTACAGCGGACTGCTCAATTTTTCGCAGAATATGGTTTCCAAAGCCCGTGGTGTTTCGTACCAGGCCTTGTCCTTGGCAGTGAGAACAGGCTGTAAGATGAGATTCACTAAGTGGTGGGGAAATTCGTTGTCGGGAAATTTCCATGATGCCGGATAATTCAGACAGCTCTTTGACATTAACCTTGGCCTTATCAGGCTTGAATTGCTCATTGACAAATGCGTGAATTTCATTGCGACGTTTTTTGACGCTCATATCAATAAAGTCGATGATGATAATACCGCCAATGTCACGCAGTCTGATTTGTCTAACGGCCTCCTCAGCAGCCTCCATATTGATTTTGTAAGCGGTGTCTTCAATGTTGTCAGCCTTGGTTGCACTGGCAGAATTGACGTCAATCGCGGTCAGAGCTTCAGTGGAATCAATCACAATGCTTCCGCCAGATGGCAGGTCAATTTTTCTTGCAAATAACTTTTCGATTTGGGCTTCAATTTGCATGTGGGTGAATAAAGGCACATTGTTTTGGTGAAGCTTTAGCCGATCTGCATAATCAGGCCTTGCTTTTTGGATGTATTCACATAGGCTGTAGAAGATTTTTTCATTATCAACAATGATTTGCTCTACATTTGGTTTGAGTTGATCTCGAACTGCGCGAATAATTGCATCACTTTCCTTATGGATAAGCTGTGGCTTTTTGCTGTCACTGTAAGCTGCTTCAATAGCATTCCAATGAGTCAATAGCATTTGTAGGTCCCAGCTGAGTTCTTCAAGTGAACGACCTGCGCCAGCTGTGCGAATGATAACGCTCATGCCTTCAGGAATTTGAAGTTGACTTAAAAGTTCGCGGGTGTTGTCGCGGACATTGGCGTCAACGCGTTTAGAGATGCCTCCTCCAGAGGTATTGGTTGGCATAAGCACTAAATAAGAGCCTGCTAGACTAATGTAGGTGGTTAGTGCCGCGCCTTTGGTTCCGCGTTGCTCTTTTTCAATTTGAACCAGTAATTTTTGACCAGTTTTGAGAGTTTCATTGATATTTGGGCTGGGGCCATCCGCGCTGCCTTTTTTTAGGTGATAAATTTCAGCGATTTCCTTGTAGGGAAGAAAACCGTGGCGGCCATTGCCATAGTTAACAAAAACAGCATCTAAGCTTTCTTCAATACTGGTGATGGTTGCTGAGTAAATATTGCCTTTTTGGCGGTATTGGGTGCTGTCTTCAATATCGAGATACTCGAGTTTTTGGTCGACAAGGGTGGCAACCCGGCATTCGCCTTCTAGGGTTGCATTGATACATATAATGGTCATTGTTTAACCTTAAGTTTACATTACACTCTGTCCGCTGTGTCTCTGTCAAAAAGTATGGCGAGATATTGTTCGTTTGCTTTATGGCTCGCAAGAGAGCGGTCAGTCCGTTTGCGCACTTTGATTGCGCAGTGTATATTAACACATGTATGATCATTTCATCAATGAATTATTTGAATTTAGTGGGGTTTATGGCGGAAGTTACAAAATTTGAAGTCACTGCGGGAGAGCAGGGGCAGCGTCTTGATAATTTTCTTTTATCGCGCGTGAGAGAAGTGCCAAAAGCGCATTTGTATCGAATGATTCGTAAAGGGAGTATTAGGGTAAATGGCAAAAGGGCAAGAGTTGTTGCTGGCCTGGTGTCAGGGGATGTTGTGTCTTTGCCTTTTTTACAAGATCTTCCTGCAAAGCAGGTTGAGATCAATGCTGATATGCTATTAAAAGTTAAGCGCGCTGTGTTATTAGAACATGATGATTTTATTGTGTTGAATAAGCCAGTGGGTATGGTCTGTCAGCCTGGTGACGGGTTTACCTACGGTATAGCGGATTGTTTATTTAAGATTTTAGGAAAAAGGGTGTATCCGTTGCACCGGTTGGATCGGGGGACAAGTGGTGTACTTATGTTGGCCAAATCAACCGTGGCAGCCAGGGATTTACAGCTTGCATTGCAATCTGCACAGAAAATTTACCTAACGATTGTTCATGGTCGTTGGCAAAACATGGAACAGGTTTATAGAATGCAGCTTGAGAAGCTTGATCGCAAAGTTATAATTTCAGACCAGGGAAAGTGGGCTGTTAGTGAATTTTACCCCCTTTATGTTACAGATCAGTTTTCACACATGCAGGTTAAAATCAGTACTGGTCGAATGCATCAGATTCGTGTTATGTTATCTGAGCTGGGTCACCCAGTTATAGGTGATGCACTTTATGGGGAAAAGGGTTCATGCCTGGGATGGTCCAAGCAAATTCCTTTTTTACATGCCAGTGAATTGAAATTTAATTATAAAGGGGATGACCTTTTTTTTCAGGCGCCATTAACTGAGGAGCAACAACGATGTCTACATACATTATATCAAAAGAAGTGATTATTTTTGACTGGGATGGAACGTTGTTTGATTCGGTATCAACCATTGTTCGCTCGGTGCAAATAGCCTGTGAGCATTTGGGCATGGATGTGCCTGACGCTGAGTATGTGCGAAAAGGCATTGGGCTTGGTGAGACGGAGGTTTGTCGTTATTTGTTTGGAGATAGCGGTGTTTCGGTGGAGCTGTTTTGGACCACTTATCGCCAAATTTATGCCAATTTTCCAATTGTTTTATTTGATCATGTGGAGCAAGCGCTGGCTCAGTTGAAACAGGCTGGATACCGCCTTGCCGTTGCGACCAATAAATGTGCAAGAGAATTTGAGAGAGAGCTTAAATCATCTGCCATGAGTGGTTATTTTGAAACCTGGATCTGCGCCGATCAATCGCGAGCAAAACCAGATCCTGCAATGTTGCTTGAGGTGGCAAAACGTCTTGACTGTGTTCCTGAGCAAATGGTCATGGTGGGTGATACCACCCATGATGCCCATGCCGCTCACTCTGCCGGGGCTGATATGTTGGGATTAACCTGGGGTGTTTGCGCGCGCATCGATCTTGAGCCTTGCGCCTCACGGGTATTTGACAACATCGGTCAGCTGTCGGCATTTCTTTTGGCGGAAAAAGAGGCTTGTAAGATTTAGTGGTAAGCTTGGCGGATAAATCTAAGGCAGTTTAAAACCGATGAGTGTTAAAATGCTGCAAAGCTCGATCAGTGGTAAGCCAAGGACTGCATTTGGGTCATCTGATTGAATGGACTGAAGCAGGCAGATGCCAAGGCCCTCACAATGTATGGCGCCTGTTGCATTAAGGGTGTCTTCGTTTTGGATGTAATTAGCTGCAGTTTCTGCAGTAAATGGCTTATAAGTTACTTCAGTGGTAACTGTTTTTGAAAAGATGCTTTTACTGCTTGGGTCATAAACACATAAACTGGTGAAGAAATGAGCAGTTTTGCCCGAGCAGCGGGTGATGATGGAAATGGCATGGGATTTGTCTGAAGGTTTGCCAATGATTTCATCATTCACTAGCATGGTTTGGTCGCAGCTAATAATAACGGCCGGTTGCACGATTTTTTGTTGAAGGGTCAGGTTTTTCTCAAGCGCCAATCGTTGTGAGAGGGATTTGGCATCTTCATGCTCTTTGGGGGATTCATCAATATCAGGTGATAGCACTGTAAAGTCAATTTTAAGTTTTTCCAGCAGTAATTTTCGTGTCTTTGAGGCTGAGCCAAGAATTATAGGAGGGAGGGTGGTCATCTTATTGAATTACCTGTTGAGATTCTATATAATACCATGAAAATTGAAAAGGTGTATCCCATGGCAGTTCAGAAATCAAGAGTTACCCGTTCACGTCGTGGTCAGCGCAGATCACATGACGGACTTAAAAATGAGGCCTTAACCGTATGTCAGGTAACAGGTGAAACTCATCGAAGACATCATGTCACTAAGACTGGTTTTTATCGTGGTCAGCCAGTGAAGCCGGCTGCGAAAGCAGATGTCGCAGAATAAAATCATTATCGATATTGGCAGCGGTGATCATGCCCCTGATGCTATTTTTCAAGCTGCCTGTCAATTTTCTAAATTTTCAAATGGATTTGAAATTGTTCTTGTAGGTCATCTATCAAATGATCAAATCGCAAAAAAGCCGCGTCATTTTCATTATGAGTTTGCATCGGATGTCATTCACATGGTTGATAGTCCATCCACTGCCTTAAGAAAAGGCTCTAGCACCTCCATGGGTAAGGTCCTGAAAATGCTTGCCGATTCACCTGGAAATGCGGTTGCCATTTCTGCCGGGAATACTGCCGCGCTGATTGCAATGACCAAGCATATGGTGGGTATGCATAATGATTGCTTAAAAAGACCTGCATTAATGAGCAAGATGCCCGGATGTGCATTTTATTGCTCAGATTTGGGTGCAAACTTAACTTTATCGGCTGAGCAAATGCTCGAGATGGCAAGGTTTTGTGCTCAGATGCTACCCATTGAACGTCCTAAAGTTGCGTTGGTTAATATTGGCAAAGAGGCTGAAAAAGGCCCTACTTCTTTAAAGGAAGCTTATGCCTTGATGCAAAATTGCGCTGAATTTGATTTCCAAGGATTTATAGAGCCTCATGAGGTATTTCAACAGACAGTTGATCTTTTGATCACAGATGGAATGATAGGCAATATTATGCTTAAATCATTTGAAGGAGCTTTTACTTATACTGCTAAAGGGTTGATGCGCTCATTGGCTAAAACGCTATTTGGAAAGCTTGCTTTATGGAATCACAGCCCCCTTCAGCAATTTATTCAGATGCATCAGCATCACCAGGTGGCTATTTTGGCAGGGGCGAAAAAGCCTGTTTTGAAAGTGCATGGCCGCGCAGATGTCAGTTCCTTCCTTCAATCCTTATTTTTTGCCAAGCAGTTCATGTTGGAGGAAAGGCGTTGTTCTTTAGCCGAATCAGTGCAATAGCTACCCAGCTGCCCAGTGAGGAAATTCCAAATAGTTATTTTGGATCTTATTTAGACACATCAGATCAATGGATTGCTCAGCGCACAGGCATTCAGTCACGGTTTTGGCTTAAAAAAAACGAGTCTGTTTTGGATATTACAGTTCCAGTTTTGGCGCAATTGATTGAGAAATCAGGTCGGCCAGATAGTGTGATTGTTGCCACATGCAGTGCAGATAAAGTACTGCCCTCACTTGCGCACCGTGTGGCCAGCGCATGCGAGATTGATGGTCTTCATTTTGATGTTAATGCTGCTTGCAGTGGTTTTTTAGTGGCATTGGCGCAAGCCAGGGCCCTGATTGGGGCTGGCATGGTTTCTCGTGTTGCGGTGATTGGTGCGGATGCGATGTCTAAATTGATCGATCACAATGATCGCGCAACCGCTGTCTTGTTTGGTGATGGCGCCGGTGGCCTCATGCTTGAGCGAGCACAGCAGGATGTTTTTTTATCAACCTGTTTTGATTCCAAGGTTGCATTTTGTGATATTTTGATGGATCAAGGGCGTATTCATGAAGGGGTTAAGCCGGTGATTCAAATGCAAGGACAGGAAGTTTATCGCTTGGCGGTGGGTGCTTTGTCACGTTCAGTTTTACAAAGTTTACATTTGGCAAATAAAGCGATTGAAGATGTGGACTTTGTTTTTGCTCATCAGGCCAATGATCGAATTTTGCAAAGTGTTGCAAAAAATTTGGGCATCGATGATCAGATTTTCTACAAGACAGTGAATTGTTATGGCAATACTTCAGCGGCATCAATTCCGTTAGGTTTGGCACATGCACATGAAAATAATCGTTTGAAAAATCAAGACATTTTGGTTTTAACAGCGATTGGTGCAGGAATGGCCTGGGGCAGTATGGTTTTAAAATGGGAAGAGATATGATTGTATTAATTACAGGGGCCAGTCGAGGCATTGGTTATTCAATGGCCAAGTCAATGTTACTCAATCCAGCGGTTGAGAAATTGGTTTTAACATCCAGGTCTGTGGACTCAGCCCCAAGGGATTTACTTGCGCATGAGAGAGTGAGCTGGCTTTCCCTTGATTTAATGGATAAAGCCAGTGTGGATGCATTTTTAAAAGAGTTAAATGAAAAGGGCCTGTGGCCTGATGTGCTTGTTAATAATGCGGGCCTAACGCAAGATGCATTATTTATTCGGCTACAATGGGAGGCTTGGCAGGATGCCATGATGGCCAATTTAAATGGCCCATTTATGATTACTCAGGCATGTTTCAAGCATATGCTGAGAAAAAAATGGGGCCGTGTGATCAACATATCGTCGGTGGTTAGTCGCATCGGTAACGTGGGTCAAGCCAATTATGTTGCGGCAAAATCTGCCATGGAGGGCTTGACTCGAGCTTTAGCACTTGAGGGAGCTCGACGAAATGTTACAGTTAACGCGATTGCTCCAGGTTTTGTTGATACGGATATGACAAAAGGATTAAAAGATGCTGATCGTCAGGCCATTATGCAAAGGATCCCAATGGATAGAATGGGCACTCCAGATGAAATTGCGCAAGCTGTTGGATTTATTATGGGTGCTGGTTACATGACAGGTCAGACCCTGCATATTAATGGTGGGATGTACCTATCAGCATAATAAAATTGTATTGGAAATCGCAAGAAATTTAGATAGAATGTAAAAACCTGAGTGGAGAACGGTTATGTTGTCAATTGAAGATCGTGTAAAAAAAGTGATTGCCGAGTCATTGCGTATTGAAGAAGATTTTAAAGAAACCGCATCATTCAAAGATGATTTGGGCGCAGATTCGCTTGAGTCAGTTGAGGTTGTGATGGCATTAGAAGATGAGTTTGGAATTCATATTCCTGATGAAGAAACTGAGAAATTGGTTACAGTTCTTGATTTGATTGCTTATGTTAAAAAAGCCCTTGATCAAGAAGGTTCTGAGTGATTTAGATGTTAAGGCAAGTGGCGGTTTCGGGCGTTGGTCTGATATCAGCGTTGGGGTGTGATCCTTCATCAGTTTGGTCAGCGATCTCCAATGGAGTTAGCGGTGTGACTAAAATTGGTCATTTGCCTGAAGATGTTCGTGTTCGCATTGGTGCTGTGGTGGGTGATTATCCACTGGATCTGCCTGAATCAGAATCACGAAAATATGATTCGTTTATACTATATGCCTATCAAGCTGCAGCCAATGCGATCAAGGATGCAGGTTTAACTGAGGCTGACTTAAAGACTGATCGGTGCGCAGTGCTACTAACCTCAGGCATTGGCGGTATCAGGACCATTCAAGATAATCAGATGAAACTGATCGATTCTCCCAGAAGGGTTTCGCCTTTTTTCATTCCAGGTAGCATTATTAATTTGGCAGGTGGTTTGGTTGCTTCACGTTTTGGGATTCAGGGTGTGAACTTTGCGCCTGTTTCAGCCTGCGCCAGTTCTGCTCATAGCATTGCCCTTGGTGCCATGCTGATCGAGACCGGGCAAGCCGATGTGGTGCTTGTTGGGGGTGCAGAGGCGGCTGCAACAGACCTGTCTATTTCTGGATTTGCATCATTAAGAGCATTGTCTACAAAAAATGATGATCCATCACGCGCGTCAAGACCTTGGGATAAAAGTCGTGATGGTTTTGTGATTGCCGATGGTGCTGCTGTGTTGGTTCTTGAATCAAAAGAGCATCTTGAGGCACGAAAAAGAAAAGCACGGGGCTATGTTGTGGGTTATGGTATGAGCTCTGATGGCTATCACATCACTCAGCCGCATCCTGAGGGAACGGGTGCGACATTGGCCATGAAGCGAGCTTTAGCTCATGCTCAGTTAGATCATGATGGGATTGATTATGTGAATGCTCATGCCACATCTACGCCTCTGGGTGATTTATCGGAGTTAAATGCGCTTTATCAAGTATTTGGTCAGCGTGCACTAAAAGTTTCTTCAACAAAATCAATGCATGGCCATATGCTCGGTGCTGCAGGTGCTTATGAGGCTGCCATTTCTATAATGGCCCTTGAGCATCAGGTTGTTCCGCCAACTATTAATTTGGATGACCCTGAGTCTAGTTTTGGTTATGATTTAGTACCTCATTATGCACAAAATCACTCGATGGATTATGTAATGAGTAATTCATTTGGGTTTGGTGGCACAAATGTATCCCTCATTTTTCAAAAATGATGCCCGGCCTTTTTTGGCGCTTATCTCATTTACCTTAAATGCATTTATTGGCTGCTGGTTTCTCATTCAGGCCGATGTTTTTCAAAATTCTGGGGTGGTTGTGGTCAGTGATCAGGACTCTTATGGTCGAATTGTATACAAAATTCAATACAATGACTTCCAACTTCCAGGTCTTCTTTTAAGAAGTGCGATTGTCAGCCTTGGTTTGGATCATAAAATTAAAACAGGTGAATATCAATTTGAGCGGGGTGATCCTGTTTGGTCTTTGTTTTATAGGATGATTTTAGGAAGAGTAAAGCAGCATTCATTTCGAATTATTGAAGGTGAAGATGTTTTTGATATTACTCAAGCACTCAGGAATAATACTCATTTGGCACAAGGTGATGTGAATCTGATGGAAGGCAGCCTGCTTCCGGACACTTACTTTTTTGTGAAAGGGGATCAACCCTCGGATTTGTTAGCGCGTGCAAAAAAAGCTCAGGTTGAATATTTGGCAGATATATGGAAGGACAGAGATGTTGGACTGCCTTGGCAAACCCTGGAAGAAGCAATCATTGTTGCCTCGATGTTGGAAAAGGAGTCAAAACTGATCGATGAGCGGCAGAAAATCGCTCAGGTCATTTTAAATCGTCTGCAAAAAAACATGCGTTTGCAAATTGATGCCACTGCAATCTATGGCCTAAAAAACATTCAGCATGTTGCTTATAAGCACATTAAAATGAAAAATGAACTGAATACTTATCAAATCAGTGGACTGCCATTGCATCCGATATGTATGCCATCACGGGAGTCGCTGTATGCAGCCTTGCACCCCAGGGGTGAGAATGATATTTTATATTATGTTTTGATGCCCGATGGTCGGCATCATTTTTCCAGGACCTTGCAAGAACATGGAAGAATGAAGGAGAAAATGAAAAATGACTCAGGGTAAATTTATCAGCTTTGAAGGCATTGAGTGTGCTGGGAAATCAACGCAAGTCTTGCATTTGTGCGAGTATTTAAAGAAATTAGGCATACAGGTCTGTAAAACCCGTGAGCCTGGTGGCACCAAGCTTGCTGATAGTTTAAGAGGGATGCTTGTGGCAGAATTGTATGATATCCCACCAGTCAGTGAGCTTCTCATGATGTTTGCTGGGCGTGCCTCGCATGTTCAGCAGTTGATTCAGCCCAAGTTGGAGGCTGGTTATTGGGTTCTTTGTGATCGCTTTGTTGATGCCAGTTATGCCTATCAAGGCGCAGGTCGGGGGATCAGTGAAAATGTGATTGCGACATTGGATCAATTAACCACTCAAGGTCTTCGGCCTGATTTGACGTTTTTACTTGATTTACCATTGAAAAACATGACTTTACGCATGCAGCAGCGGGCAGATGCGCCAGATCGAATTGAGTCTGAAAAAATGGAGTTCTTTGGTCGGGTGCGTGAAAAGTATTTGGATCTGGCGCAAACATATCCTGACCGATATGTGGTGATTGATGCCATGTTGCCTTTGGGCTATATTCAAAGTCAAATGATTGAGGTTTTAAAGCTGCGTGAATATATTTAACCATAATGCAGTGACGCTATGTGTTGCAAATGAAGATCAGTTTTCAAACTTAACCAATGATTGGTTAAGTCTTTTTAGCACCCAGGCGCTTAATCTTTCTGAGCATATTGATGCTTATTATATTGATTTTAATTCAGAAAACTTACCATCGGTCGATGATATCAGACGCGGACTATCTTTTGTATGGACGGGTCCTAGGTTATCGGCTTATAAATATTTGGTGCTACATCATGTGCAGCATATGCATGCGTCTGTGGCCAATGCTCTTTTAAAATTATTAGAGGAGCCTCCAGCTTATCTGCGCTGTTTACTGTTAAGTACGTCTAGAGAAAGGGTGCTAAAAACCATCCAAAGTCGTTGTGTATTGATAGATTGTCAGGCGCAATCTTCAAACATTGAGTGGTTGATTATTTTTAATCAGTATTTGCAATCTCAGATTGAAGATGAAGTTCTTATTAGGCAGTTAATGAATTGTCATGACCATGAGTGCTGTATTAATCAGCTGATGCATTTGGTGCATATGATCAGCCTGCATGTTTATAATGAGGATTTGCATCAGATTTGGCTATTGGTCTGTGCACTCTCAGGCAAAGTAAAGTCAAAAATTACCTGGAATGCTGCTAATCTTACCTCTGAGTATCTGATTTTGATGCAAAGGATTCGTCAGTTTGCTCAAGCCAATTAAGATAAATATTGGATAGTGTCTCAATATCCTGTATGGAGGTGCATTCATTTGCTTGATGAATGGTTTGATTGACCAGGCCAAACTCAAATATTTCTTTACTAATTAAGGCAAAAAATCGCCCATCGCTTGCTCCACCGGTGTGTGTGAAAGTTGGGGTTAATTTTTCAGATTGTTGGATGATATCTCTCATGCGTTTTGCATGAAGATTGGATTGAGACTGATAGGGATCAGCGCCTTGGGTCCATGAAATCTGGGCATCGTAAGCCAGAAGAAGCTCTTGGGTTAATTCTTTGATCTGCTGCACAGGTAAAGAGGCATCATGTCGCCAATTAAATCGCATTTGGAAATGGTGGGGTGTGACATTGTTGGCATGTCCGGCTGATATTTTTACCAGATGAAAATTAATGGCCGGATCTTTAAAAAGGTTGGCTAAGGCTGATATCATTTTCATTATTTCAAAAACAGGGTTTTGATCAGATGGCAGGTAAGCCACGTGATTTGCTTTGGGGCTGATTGAAATGTCTGCATACAAAGAACCTCTGCGACCTGTTTTGATGTTATCGCCCAATTTGTTATTGGAGGTGGGTTCAATGATGAGGGTGCATTCTGGATGAAGGCCTTGTTTATTTAGCCAATCTGTGATTATTTTTGATCCGTATTCAGAGGGGCCTTCTTCATCACTGGTCAGTGCCAGGCCAATGGCGCAGTGCTGAGGGGAGATCTGACTCAGTGCAGTCATCATTGCTGCCAAAGCGCCCTTCATGTCGCATGCACCGCGCCCATACAGCATATTATTGTCAATAATGCCGCAAAAGGGAGGGTGTTGCCAGTTGCCTTCGGTAGCAGGAACGACATCAGTATGTGCACTAATCAGAATTAAAGGACCTCTGCCTTTGATTAAAAAAGTGTTAGTGACGCCATGTGTGGAAAGATCGTGCAAAATAAATCCATAGGGAGCAAGTTGCTGGTGAATAAAGGATTGACAACCTTGATCATTGGGGGTGACAGTGACGAATTGAATGAGTTTCTGTGCCAGTTTGACGGGATTTAGCATAAACATGAGTGCCAATAAAAATTAATTTTAATGGATGGACTTGAAAATTGCAAATTGGACGGCATATTAGAGATGATGAAATAATGAGGTGTAAAAAGTTATGTCAAATATCAAACCTTATGGCGATCGAATCGCAGTTAGAGTTGCTGAGCAAGAAACCATGTCAGCTGGTGGGATTGTGATCCCAGATACCGCTGATAAAGAGAAGCCTCAAAAAGGTGAGGTGATTGCAAAAGGTCCAGGTAAAAGATTAAAAGACGGAAATTTTGCAGGCATGGATATTGCGGTAGGTGATGTAGTGCTGTTTGGCAAATATGCCGGTACTGAGTTTAAGTCCAAGCTGGGAACAGTTTTGATTTTAAGAGAAGATGATATTATGGGAACAATTATTTAAAGGAGAGAAAAATGGCAGCAGGAAAAGTAATCACTCATGGTCAAGATGTCAGATGGGCTATTTTGGAAACTGTTGAGAAAGTTGCGCGCCCAGTGACTGCATCACTGGGACCTATGGGTTTATTGGGTATGATTCAGCAGTATGGTTCGCCGCATTTTACCAAAGATGGTGTTACCATTGCCAAGGCATTGCAATTTAAAAACCCCCTTGAAGAGGCGATAAAGCAAGCGATAGTTCAGGGGGCAAAAGAAACAAACGATGCTGCAGGAGATGGGACTACCACAGCGACAGCGTTGATTCAGGGCTTGGTGAATCATGGAATAAAAAGTGCAACAGCGGGTGCAAATCCGATGGATTTGAAGCGAGGAATTGATTTGGCTGTGGCAAAGGTTGTTGAGCAGTTAAAAACCTTGTCAACAAACTGTGCCACCAATGAGTCTATTGCGCATGTGGCTACAATTTCTGCGAACAATGACGTTGAGGTAGGTAAATTGATTGCTGATGCAATAAAAGCAGTTGGTCCACAGGGTGTGGTGACTGTTGAGGAAGGCAAGAGTGATACTGACCAGCTTCTGACCGTTGAGGGAATGCAGTTTGACCGTGGGTATCTATCTCCATATTTTGTTAATAATCAACAAAATATGTCTTGTGAGCTGGACAACCCTTTGATCCTTCTTGTTGATAAGAAAATTGGCAATATTCGTGAACTCTTATCATTGCTTGAAAATGTTGCAAAGTCTTCAAGGTCGTTGATGATGATTGCTGAAGATGTCGAGGGTGAGGCTCTTGCAACACTGGTCGTAAATAATATGCGTGGTATTGTCAAGGTTTGTGCAGTGAAGGCGCCAGGTTTTGGTGATCGGCGCAAGGCTATGCTACAAGATTTGGCGGTGCTAACCGGTGCCCGTGTGATCTCAGAAGAAGTTGGTCTTAAACTTGAGAATGCGACACTTGATGACTTGGGTTCTGCAAAACGTATTATTGTGAATAAAGATGAAACCACAGTGGTAGGTGGTGCAGGTCATGCATCTGATATTCAGGGACGTGTGGCACAAATCAAGGCGGAAATTGGTGCATCAACCAGTGAGTATGATAAAGAGAAGCTTGAAGAGCGATTGGCAAAACTCTCAGGCGGTGTTGCTGTGATTCAAGTTGGCGCGCCCACTGAAACTGAAATGAAAGAAAAGAAAGATCGATTTGAAGATGCACTCAATGCCACACGCGCAGCAATAGAGGAGGGCGTTGTTCCCGGTGGCGGTGTAGCATTGGTTAGAAGTATTGCAGTACTTGAAAGCCTGAAGGGGGCAAATGAAGACCAGAACTCAGGTATTCAGATTGTTCGCAAGGCCTTGGAATCGCCTCTTCGTATGATTGTAACAAATGCGGGTGAAGATGCCTCTGTGATTGTCAATAAAGTCAGAGAGGGCAGTGGTGATTTTGGTTATAATGCAGCCACTGGTGAGTTTGGGTCGATGCTCAAGATGGGAATATTGGACCCTACTAAAGTTACACGCTCTGCTCTTCAAAATGCGGCATCAATTTCTGGCATGTTAATTACAACAGCATGTATGATTACGGATGAGGAGCCTGAATCAGAAGCTCCAGCTGCAGGTGGCATGGGAGGCATGGGAGGCATGGGAGGCATGGGAGGAATGATGTAAGCATCATTCATTAACTGCAATCCATAAAATTTTCTAACTATCTGGCGCCTTGTTTAGCCTTCGGCTTTTCAGGGCGTTTTTTATGGGGTTGCTTGAAATAATATTTTTATGACACAATGGTATCAGTAAACAATCAAAGAGCGAGCTATGTTAAAATTGTTGGGTTTTTCGTGGGCTATCTTATGGCGATTTATGTTGCTGACAAGTTTAGGAATGGTTGCAGTGATTCGGATTGCCATTAGCATGGGCTCTGTAGATCCACTGGGAGTTTTAGTCAGTGAGTCGCTGGTGAGTGTATTGATCTCATTTGCTTTGATTTTCTTTTCGATGTTTTTTTCCTGCCTATGGGCTTCCAAAACTTCAGGTGCGTTTAATCGATTTTTACTCAGCATCGTTAGGGATTTGAGGTGAGCTTTTTGTTAATTGATTTGGTTTTTTCTAATTTTTATCATACAATCTAACAAATTATTTAAATGCAGATTAAATTATGCTCAAAACAGCCAGTCCAGGAAAGCGAAAAACTAATCAAGGGGGAAATAGTCCAAGAAAGTTTTTGCGAGAAAAAAAAGAGCTTAGTATCAAGGAATTTACTTTTGAAGAAGGTTGGTTAGGTTTTGTAGATATTAATAATTTGATAAAAGATAAAGGATATCTTTCATTGAAATTTAATTTTTCTAAATTAACTATAAAAGAAAATGCGTTTATATCTTTAAATATACGGTTAAAAAATTTAACTCTTCATGGAGATTGTATTTATTTGGAACCTTCTTGTTTTGTATGTTTAAATGATTGTGTTTTTGAGCTTAAGGCATCTGAAATTCATTTTGAGGGCTGTCCTTTTTTTTTGAATCATCAATCCTCAAATTTCCACTCTTTGGCTAGAGTGATTAAACTTTCTGGTAAAATTTTTTGTAAAGATAACAGCAACTTGTTAACGAACACCACTAATCTGATAGAACTTGACCTTTCAGAGGCCAAAGGGGCAAAAGCTGAATGGTTCAATATCACACAATGCAAAACGCTGAGAGTAATTCGATATCCAAAGGATTGGGATCAATCAGTCAAGGATGCATTTGATAAGACATTAGAAGAAAATCGCCCAAATGTGCAAGAAAAACCAATTAATTTGTCAGCAGGATCTTCCGATCAAACAGGGGTTAAAGCTCAAGTTCCAGTTGAAGAAAATAATTTCAAGGTGTCAAAAATTGATACTAAGAATAGATGGGTGCAAATGATAATTTATATGTTTTTAGTATCATTGCTGGTTTTCTTCGCCGGGAACCTGATGTATAGCTTGATGAATTTTAAAATGGCACTATTGTTAACATCTGTATTGGCAGGAATAATGATTGTGTCATTGGTGAATTATGAGGTTAAATATAGGCTCAATTGTCCGCAGACTGGCCTGGGTAGTCGCTACTTGGCTGGGGGCGAGATGAAAAATTCGCATCATGTTGTGGCCAAGGGCGGGATCGAACCGCCGACACAAGGATTTTCAGTAGACTTGCCTGGGTAGTCCCTACTTGGCTGGGGACGAGATGAAAATTTCGCATCATGGTGTGGCCAAGGGCGGGATCGAACCGCCGACACAAGGATTTTCAGTCCTCTGCTCTACCTACTGAGCTACCCGGCCATTAGATTTTTATACATGGTTATCATAGACTCGTCAAGTGAAATTCAATCTCATTCTGGTTTATATTTAGGCAATTCATTTTCTTTTCCTTCAAAAAGAAAGGCCAACATACTTTCAATTATAAATTTTTTAGCTTTTGGGTCACTGGGTCGAAGTCGGTATTCATTAATCAGCTTTGTTTGGTATGATTGCCACTCTTTCCAAGCTTCCTGAGAAATGTTTTGCTGAATGCGTATGCCAACCTCCCCAGGAAAAGGGGGGGTTTTTAATGCTGGCAAATGAGCTTTTTTCCTTTGGCAAAATACAGTGCTCATACAGAGTCTCCTAAGTTAAATACATGATCTATTTCACCAATGACACGTCGAAGTGCATTAGGGATGGCGCTATGCAGTAATTGCTCTTTTGTGAGCCAGTGCGTAATACCCAATGGTTCAGTGTGTTGGATTTCATAAGAAATTTCAAGTTTTCGATGGGTTAGTAAATGTGTTTGCTTGATGGATTGGTTTCCTTTTTTTGCACTTGGTGGAAAAAAAAGCAGATCCTGCCAGATTCCTGAGGATGGCCGTTGTATTAACCCATATTCCTTTTGACTGTTTCGGTAAACATGGCAGGATATGATGAACTCAGATACCGGTCGTTTTTTTTTGCGAATGGGGAGGGTGTTTTGTAACTGACTCTTGTGAGCCTCGCAAATGTCTGACATTGGGCAAATGCCACACTGTGGTTTTTTTTGACAGACTGTTGCGCCAAGATCCATGATGGCTTGGGTATAGGTCCTGCATTCTGTTTTGGGCATATGATGATTGGCAAGGTGCCACAATTCATGCATGCCTTTTGTGCTGTCAATGCATTCATTTAAGCCATGCAGGCGGCTTAAGACTCGTTTGACATTTCCATCGAGTATGGCATATGGTGCGTTGAATGCCTGTGCCATGATTGCTGCGGCTGTACTGGGCCCAATACCGGGTAATTGAAGCAGCAAATCATATTGGTTAGGGAATTGGCCATGATAGTTTGAGGTGATGATCTGCGCGCAGCGAATCATGTGTTTTGCTCTTTGATAGTAGCCAAGGCCGCTCCAAAAGCCAAGAAAATCATCCATTGAGCAGTTGGCAAGATCTTCTACGCTGGGAAATTTTTGGATTAATTTCAAATAGTAGGGAATCACAGTAATTACCTGTGTTTGTTGAAGCATGATTTCAGATGCCCAGATAAAATAGGGATTTTCTGTTTGCTGCCATGGTAAATGATGTCGTCCAAATTTTTGATGCCATTGAAGTAAGCGGGGGGCAAATTGCATTTAAAGTCCCATATTGATATGATCAGACTAGCAGTAACATTGATATGTGACAAGATGATACGAGATTATATTGAAACCTTTGCAAGAAGAAAGGGCCGACTCAGTGAGCGTCAAAAGAGGGGGGTTGATTTATTATTACAAGGGCGTCACAGCGTTGGTATGGGTGAAGTAGAGGCTTTTTCAGCTGGTAAGCGGTTGGTGGTTGAAATTGGTTTTGGTATGGGTGAGGATTTTTTAGATCGTGTGATCATGTATCCTGATGTGGCCTTTATTGGCATTGATGTATATCCTCCTGCCGTTGGTACGATGGTTATGAATGTGCATGAACAGGGCTGTCAAAATGTAAAAATATTATTTAAAGATGCCATGCAGGTTCTTATGGAGATGCCCAAGGCGTCAATTGATGCGGTACATCTTTTTTTTCCAGACCCATGGCCCAAAAAGAGACATCATAAGCGCCGAATGGCATTGCAGCAACATTTTCATGATCATATGTTTTTTGCCTTAAAGCCTGAAGGAGTTTTTTATTTTGTATCTGATTGGCAGCCATATGCCGATGCGGTTAAATCATTGTATGATCATTTGGGTTGGACCTTGGGTGTATGCCCTCTTATTGATAGGGAAACTAAAAGTAAATATGAGAAAAGAGGGCTGTGCCTTGAGCATAGTATTACAGAATTTGTGTATGTTAAGCCAAAGCAGCTTCCTCTGTGGACTGACTCTGCTTGCGTGCATCTTGATTAATGTTGTATTCAGGCTTGCGATGCCAGCTTATGGGAGCTGCTGATAAAATTTCAATATTAATGAGCATTTGATGGTAAAAATCACCAGCGGTATTGGTACTAAATAAATGAAATAAGTTAATTTCGTCGCCTTGCTTTAGAAGTCTGAGTAAAGTGCCATGTGCTGCTGTTTGGGCAATGACAACATGTCCGCAAAGCTTTTTGATATTATCCAAATAATATCTTTGGCCACAGACATAATCGCCTGGCATATAAGTCGGGGCCATCGATTGGTCTTTAATGATGAAATCAGAGGCATGGTCATTACTTTGACGAAAGAAAAGCATTTCTTTTGCAATAATGCCTGCATCTGCTCTATGGTCGATATTTGAATTTTTGTTGATAAAATGAGGTCCAGCTCCAACACCGTGAAGTAACCAGGAAAGGTCGCAGCCCACGTTTTCTGCTATAAATGCCTTTAGGATAATTTGAGCACCTTTCTCAGTAAGGCCGCCATTTCGATCGGATTCCCAATTTTGAAGGGTCCCACGTGCGATGCCATAATTTTTTTGAAAATACTCCCTTGGTTTACTTGTCATTGCTCTTAAGCATCTTAAGCGAGCAGCTCGTTCCTTGGATGATGATTTTTCCAAAAACAATTCACTTTGATTTTTCCTTGGCATAGTGTCCTTAAGCCATCATTAAGAGGATCATAATAAAATGGTTGCTATTTGTCTAGTCGTTTTTTGAGTTTAAATAACAGGTTACTAGTTGGTTATGATATTTAATTCCAAAATTGGTTTTTTCATACCCCTTATTGGTTTTAACAATCAAATTCATTTCCTGTGCATTTTCTGATAATTTTATAAAAATTGATCTTGCTGTTATGGAAAGTGTATTTAGTTCTTCATTATAAATCGGCTCATTAAGTCGCCAGCGGTTTAGAGCAAATTCAAAACACTCATCTTCAGAAGAAACAATGTGCTCTTTAAAGGTATCACCAGATGGCATGGACTCATAGGTTTTGGGGTGTTTATGGCTTGACTGTCGAATGATCATGTTTGGGGTAGTTATTTTACCACATGCTCCGGCCCCTATTCCCCAATAATCGCCAAATTTCCAGTAGTTCATATTGTGTTTGCACTGATGTCCGGGTTTGCTAAATGCTGATATTTCATATTGTGAGTAATGAGCGTTAATTTTGGCATGGGCATTGCTTTCAATTTCACATAAAATGTCATCGTCAGGCAAAGAGGGTCTTTGATGATAAAAAAGTGTATTAGGCTCAATGGTCAATTCATAATAAGATAAATGATCTGGCTGAAGGTCTAATGCGAATTGAACATCCTGTTCTGCCATTTTTAATGTTTGATTGACAAGACCGTACATGAGATCGATATTGATGGATTTGAAGTCCAATTTCCGGGCATATTCAAACGCTTTAATCGCCTCCTTGGCATCATGAATACGGCCAAGCTGTTTAAGTGAATCATTATTAAAAGATTGTACACCAAGGGATAGTCGATTGACACCTGCGTGTTTAAATCCCTCAAGATGAGGAAGGTCAATGGTGCCTGGGTTGGCCTCTAAAGTGATTTCAGGGGAGGGTATAAGCAGGTTATTATTGTTTAAGTATGAGATTAATTCTGCAATATGTTTGGGCGGGCAAAGGCTTGGGGTGCCGCCACCAAAGAAAATGGTTGAAAAGCGGGGCTTGCCGTATTGGCTGATCAAATAATTCAGATCTGCCATGAGTTTTTGAGTATAAGGGCCAAAAGACTGAGCTTGATAGGTATGGGAGTTAAAGTCACAATAAGGACATTTTTGAACACACCAAGGAAAGTGAATGTAAAGACCGGGGTTATTATGCATTTTTGGTGGTGATACCAAAAATAAAAATGTCTACAAATTGACCATTGAACATTCGGTATTTGTGTAATGTTCCCTCATGGATAAATCCAATCTTTTTAAGAATTTTGTGTGAACGCTGGTTATCAACTAAGGTGTAAGCATCGATGCGGTTGACCTGCATGATTTCAAATGCGTAATCAATAATACATTTGAGCGATGAGGTCATAATGCCTTGGCCCCAGTAATCAGGATGTAGTTCAAATGCAAGTTCTAAACGATTATGAAATGCAAGCCATGATTCAAAACCAGCCGTTCCAATTAGCCCTTCTGTTTTATGCTCAATGCCCCAGTAAACCGATTGCTGATTTGTGAATAGGCCTTTTAGAAAATTAATTTCTCGAAGAGAGTGCCCAATTGATGATGGAATAACATCATTGGGGATATAGGGGGATACCTTTTCATGGGATAGAATGTTTTTAAAAGCCAAAGCGTCAGTATGCTTCAATTCGCGCAGCGTAATTTCAGAGTTGACTTGAATGATCGGAAATTGCTTAAAAATATCTTTATTCATGTTAATATTATATGTGATTATGTGGGTTTTTGCTAGATGATAACACTTGGTATTGAAACATCGTGTGATGAATTGGGCATGGCATTGATTGATTGGCGGTCAAATCGTGCATGGCATGTACTGCGTTCTCAAATTGATTTACATCAGGTTTATGGAGGGGTTGTGCCTGAAATTGCTGCTCGAGATCATGTTGAGCATATGCCAAAACTCTTTGAAAAATTGATCAGAGGATCAGGAATTAAGCGCGATGAAATTTCCCATGTGGCTTATACAGCTGGACCTGGACTTATTGGTGCATTGTTAACAGGAAGTGTGTTTGCAGCCACATTGGCCAGGAGCTTAAACATCCCAGCGATTGCTGTAAATCATATGGAGGGCCATTTGATGATGGGATTGATGGGCCAGTCTGTGAAATTTCCAATTTTTGTTTTACTGGTTTCAGGAGGACATAGCCAGCTTATGTTGATGAGTGACTTTGGTAAATACCAGTTATTGGGACGCAGTATTGATGATGCAGCGGGTGAGGCTTTTGATAAGGTTGCTAAAAAAATGGGCCTTGGCTACCCTGGCGGGCGAGAGATTCAAGCATTGGCCATGTCTGATCATTTCAATGAGATCTTGCATTTGCCGTTACCGCTTCGAGGCCAAAAAGGATTTAATTTTAGTTTTAGTGGTCTAAAAACTGCAACGGTTCAATTGTTGGAGTCTTTAGAGCAGACCCCTGAAAATAAGGCAAGAGTTGCAAGGGCATTTCAGGGGCGTGTGGTTGATAGTTTTGTCAACGTTGTTCAAAGAGCTGTTGAAAATTATCAGGTTTATGACTTGGTGATTTCAGGAGGTGTTAGCGCGAATACAGAATTAAGGCGAAGACTGGTTGATGAGGTGGGTGTAAACCTTTTGGCTCCACGTTTGGATTTATGCACAGACAATGGTCTGATGATTGCTTATTGCGGGGGTCTTAGAGCGATGGCAGGGGATAGTCAAATGCATCATTATGCTGTTTCTCGCTGGGATATGTGTGACCTAGGTCAATTTTCCTGTTATCGAATTGATCAATTGTTGGATATTACTTCGGTGTGATATCAGAATGATCAAGCATAATAAATACCATGCAATCATTTGCTCAGAATTCAACGAATCAGGATAGAAATAAGCACTGGCAGTGACGCAAAGAATACTGCCCATGCCCAGATTTTTTATTAATTGATAGAATAATAATAGGGTGAAAAAGTAAATCAATGCCATCTGAGGGCTGAGAATGAAAAGAAGGCTTATCCAACATGCAACGCCCTTTCCTCCATGGCCATCGATTGGATAAATATGGCCTATGGTAGTCAGCATTCCGCACCATATGGCTGTTGACTCATCAACCAGGTATACACCAGCGCTATAAATGAGACAGACTTTTGCAGCATCCAGTAAGAACGTGAGAAAACCTGCAATTTTATTTTGTCGGCCTACATTGGTTGCTCCTGGGTTTTTTGAACCGTAAGAGTGTGGGGGCTTTAAATTGAAAAGTTGGGCCGTTAAATATGCAAATCGGAGATTTCCAAGAAGATATGCGCTTATGAAGAGGGTGATAGCCATTGTTCGGGGTCCTGAGCGGTTAGTTGATATTTGAGAGAAAAGAATATTTTCTTATTACTTTTTTGAGCATCATTGATGTCTCCAATCATTTCCCCAGCTTCAACAAATTGATTTAGTGCAATGGTTGTGTGATCCAAATGGCCATAAAGTGTATGGTAGTTTTGTCCATGATCAATAATAATCAGATATCCATAGGCAGGTAGCCAGTCATTGTAGATGATTTTCCCAGGATGCACGGCAAGAACCTTGTGATCAGTGGGCTCAATAAGGATGGCCTCTGCTTTGAGCTGACTTTCATATAAAGGGCTGTCAAAATGCTGAGTGATTTTCCCTGGGATAGGCCAGGGTAGTTTACCCTTTAAATTAAGGATGGAGGAGAAAATCCCTCGATTAATATTTTGTGTCATGTTGGCTTTCTTGAGGGTGGAATCCAGTAGCGACTGAAGCTCTGCGATCTTAGATTCCAATTTTGTTTTCTTCTTTAGTAGCTGTGAATTTAGCTGGGTGTGTTCTTGCATGTACTGATTGAAAGTCCTGTGGTCATCGGCCTGTTTATTTATGATGGTTTCTTGCTGTTTCTTTAGTTGTGTTAATGCCAGCTGCTGAGAGATTACCTTGCGTGAATAGTAAGTTAGGTAGATTTGATCTGTACTTTTGTCTGCAAAAGAAAGTCGGTAAAGTTTGTTCAGAGCATTTTGACTGCTGGCTTTTAAATTGATTAAATGTTGCTCACTTTCTTTAAGGTCGTTTTGACTTTTTTTCATGTTTATGGACAGCGATTGCATCTTTTCTTTGAGCTGAGTGATGGTATTTGCCTCCTCTTGGATGGAAACATCAAGCTCTGTGATGGCTTGATAGGTCTTGCTGATTTTTAGTTGAGTGGTGCTTAGGGCTTCTGTGGCAAATAGGGCTGAGGCAAATAGTTGAAATAAGCAGGTGAAAATGGCTATTTGCATAGAAGTATGGAGTGGCTTTGCATTTGTTTTGGTTTTTCAAGGCCCATAATATCAAGAATAGTGGGAGCAATGCAACTTAAATTATGATGCTCATCTTTTAGTAAAGCTTTAAATCTTGTATTGCAAATGATAAGAGGGACCATTGCCAGTGAATGGCTGGTAGATACTTCGCCATTTTCAAGACGCATTTCATCAGCATTACCATGATCGGCGGTGATAACCAAGGCAGTCCCTGTTAGCAGGCATTGCTTAAATATTTGCCCAAGGCAGGTGTCTAAGTATTCGACTGCTTTAATCGTGGCCTCAGCGTTGCCTGTGTGTCCAACCATGTCGGCATTTGCAAAATTACAAACGGTAAGCCCATATTTTGGCATATTTTGAATAACAGCCTCGGTGATTTCTTTGGCCCTCATTTTGGGGCTTTGATCAAAAGAGGCGACTTTTTCAGATGGGATAAGTAATCTTTCTTCTTGTGGGTATGGCTTGTCATTGAGCATGTTAAAGAAATAAGTCACATGCGCAAACTTTTCCGTTTCAGCAATCCGGATTTGTTGGATATGGTTGTCGCTGACTACCTGTCCCAAGCCGTGGGTTGGTAATGTCTTTGGGAATAGGTTTTTAATATTTGAAAAGCCAGGGTAAGATGTGAGGCCAAGTAAGGTATGGGGCTTTAATTCTTCTATTTTTTTTAAGATCTGGAGGGCTCTATCGGCTCGAAAATTGCAGCAGATAACATTATCGGAGTCTAAAATGGGGGTGTGAGCAAAACTGATGGGTTGAATAAATTCATCGGAGCGATCATTGTGGGGATAGTCCTTAAGCCAGCTAAGAAAAGAGGTGCTGCCTTTTGCAGACTGTATTTGCTGCATGTATGCATTGGTTCTGTCCCAATTTTTATCCCTGTCCATGCCAAAATATCGACCACCAATTGTGCTAATTACGATTCGATCAGGATGGTTGTTGCACAAAGAAAGAATGGGTTGGAAATCTTCCTTGAAGGCATGGATAGGTCGGTCACGGCCATCGGTGATGATATGTAGAAAAATTTTGTTGGCAGTATCATGAATCAGCCGCTTTAAAAGTAAAAAAATGTGCTGATTGTGGGAGTGTACGCCGCCATTTGAAAATAAGCCAATCAGATGGGTATTTTGAGGCGGTAATGACAGTGAGTTTTGCTCCAACTGTTCGTTAATCCGGCGAAGATCGGAAGGGAAAACCCGTCCTGCTCCAATGGTCATATGACCTATTTCTGAATTGCCAAACTGCCCTGCTGGAAGATCCAGGTGCTCAGCGCCAGCGTGCAACGTGGTGAACAATTCGGTTCGCACCAGATCATTATAAAAGGGTGTGTGTGCGGATGTAATGGCGTTATGCATGCTTGGTTTTGCATGACCCCACCCATCTAAAATCACTAAACATGTTTTTTGTTCCATAGTTATAATATGCGGTGAGCACAAAAAAAAAACAATATTTAGGTTTTAATTTCTTGCTATGTTAGTATGATGTTTGTAATCTTAGAGAGCGAGAACAAGGTGCATAATATGGAAACATTTTTGTCGTTTATTAGTGAGCATGTTTTCTTGGCAGCTCTTTTTGTGGTCACTCTTATCATGCTTGTGGTTGAGGAATTAAGACCTAAAGGCTCACTTGAAGCTGCTGATGCGGCGATTATGTTTCAAAAGGGTGCATTGGTGATTGATTTACAGGCCAAGTCTGAGCGGAAAAGACAGCTTAGAAATAGTCAATGGGTTACAAATGTTCAGCAATTCTCATGGGATAAGAATAAGAGATTTGTGATGTACTGCCAAAACGGCACTGTTTCTAAGAATGTGGCTAAAGACCTAAGATCCAAAGGTTTTGATGCTTATTTTATAAACGGTGGTATTGACTCATGGCAGAAAGATGGTTTTGAGGTCATCAGCATAGAGGGTTAATTGTGATAGAAATGTACACTTCAAATCATTGTATTTACTGTCAACGGGCCAAATCATTGTTTGATCAGCTTGGGGTTAAGGTAGTGGAAATCAATGTTGAAAATGACCCTGAATTAAAAGAAAAAATGATTCTCAGGGCCCATGGCTTAAGAACAGTCCCACAAATATTTATTAACAATGTCCATATTGGGGGCTGTGATGAATTGCATAGTCTGCATCGGCAAGGTAAACTTGAAGCACTTTTAATAGGAGAGAGGAACAATGGTAGAGAGTAAGCATACATTTAATATTGAAAATATTTATTTAAATCATTCTGAATTTAAAAGTCCACGTCCGTTTCATCGTACCAGTAAAGACTGGCGCCCAAATGCAAATTTAAAGTTGGAAATCAATAGTGTTAAGCATGATGATCAGTTTGATGTGGCGGTTAAAATCATTGTCGATGTTACCATGGATAAGGAAGAGGTATTTAGTGTTACTGTTGATCAAGGTGGAACATTCCTGATCAAAGGTTATACAGCTGATGAAGAGGAGCATTTGACTGAGAGTTTTTGTGCATCAATTCTGTATCCTTATGCACGTCAAAAAATCTCAGATATGATCACATCAGCCGGCTTCCCTCCACTTCACCTAAGTCCGATTGATTTTGAAACACGGTATCGTCAATTGAAGAAGAAAGATACGCAGAAAGCTTAGTTAGTCAGTTGGATAAGTCGGAGATTTAATTGTCAAAATATTTTCGACTGATGGCTTTCTCTAAAAAGTATAGGTTGCTGGTGTTGTTTGCAGCATTGGCAACTTTACTCAGTGCGGTTTTGGATGCGTTACTGATTGGATTTATTAAAGACATCATTAATAGAGGGTTTGTTGAAAAGAACCAAAAGTTTTTGGTTTTTTTCCCTATTTATATATTTATTTTCTTTTTTATTCGCGCTCTAACCGGTTATGCCTCTGAGTATCTTGTGAAACGCTCGGAGTATTCTGTTCTACAGCAGCTTCGCGAGCAATTTAGTCATTTTCTCATGCAGTTGCCTAAAACATTTTTTGATCACAGGTCCCTTGGTGATATTCAATCTAGTTTCAGCTCAAGGCTGCAGTTAGTTGCTGAGGGGGCAACTCGCATTCCTCTTTGCTATATGAGAGAAGTGCTGCTGGCAGTTCTGTTGGTTGTGATCATGTTTATTGAAAGTTGGCAGCTGAGCTCTATTGCATTGGTATCGATGCCAATTGTTTATGGACTTTATCGGTATACGGCCAATTTGCATAGAATTGTCTCGGCGCATGTACAAAAAGATGAAGGGGCGATGATGCAGTTATCCGGACAGGTATTTGCAAATACTGAAATGATTCAGTCCTATGGTGTGGTTGATTTTTTCCAAAAAAAGTTTTCTCAGTTAATTCTGTCTCATCAGCGCTCATCTTTAGATAGTGCCCATTATGCCGCATTATTGTCCTCTAGTTTGTATATTGTGACGTCGATCCCGCTGGCTTTTATGATGTGGTGGCTATATCGTTTTGGTGTCATGCCGTCTGTAGGCAGTGTTGCAGCTATATTGATTGCTTTAATGAGAATTATTCATCCATTAAGACTGATCAGTGAGCTTACTCATCTTTTCCAAAAGTCGTTGGTTGCGCATGATTTTGTTCAAAGTAT